>LWDU01042548.1_pt1 | contig 14800 bp, 14 predicted proteins | sample 727161 | NCBI WGS metagenome assembly LWDU01 (sample SAMN04566230, study PRJNA314399) | hydrothermal vent metagenome | isolation source: deep sea hydrothermal plume seawater | place: Mexico: Gulf of California, Guaymas Basin | collected 2004-07-11 | reverse complement strand
TCTCGAGGTAGATCTTCTGACAGGGAGGACAGAGGTCGAAGTGGAACTCGCGATGGACCTGATCCTGAGCCTCCTGCTCCGTCAAGTTCTCCAGTTGCTGGATCAGCGCCGCCCAACTGCCGGGATTGGATTTTTTCAGATCTTCTGTAGTGATCTCCATCGGATCGTAGGCCGCCTGTACCACGATGTGCACCTGATAGCGCACATCTTCATCGATCAACAGGCTCTTGTTGCAGCGATCACAGGAGATTCCCTCCATCGGATGGCCTCTTTTCCTCGATATGGGATGCCATTGCATCGACCGCAGGTCGATCCCCTCGCCAGCCATCGAGCCAGATCCATTTGAGAATCTTGAAGCCCGCCTTGCAACTTCCGATCAGCGTTCCGGAGATCTTCGACTCGCCGATGCGGCGTCGATAGGGCAGTGGGATCTCTCGAATCCGCAATCCTTGACCGAGTGCTTTCAACTGCATCTCGACAGTCCAGCCGAAATCAGGATCGCTCATCTGAAGTTGTTGCAAGAGATCGAGCCGGATCGCCCGGAACGGGCCCAGGTCTGGATACCGATGACCATGAATCCATCGGATCAGGGTCGTGGCCAGCGCATTTCTCCAGCGTTGTTGAGGGGTCAAGGAACCCGCCTCGATTCCCGGGTGTGCTCGACTACCGAGTACCAGATCCGCCTGATCTTCGATGATGGGAGTGATCAGAGCGGGGATCTGTGCCGGGTCATCGGAGTGGTCGGCATCGAGGAACACGACGATCTCAGCGGAGTTCGGCTGCGCCAGTTGATCGAGGTCCGCCAGTGCCGCAAGGCAGGCGGAGCCGTAACCTCGTCGGGTGGCGTGGACCACCCGGGCGCCGTGTTTTCGGGCCACCTCTGCGGTGGCATCACGCGAGCCGTGATCCCCGACATGAATCGAGTCGACCCAGTGGGCGGGGATCGCATCGATCACCGAGCCCATCGCCGCCTCCTCGTCGAGTGCCGGCATGACCACGCGGATCTTCCAGGAATCGGCGAGGCCAGTGGTCAAAGGTCGAGATCCGGGATTTCACGGGCACAGTGTAGCAGCGGCAACAGGTGCTCGATGAAGTCCTCGAGTCGATCGAGAGGCAAGGCGTTGGGACCATCGCAGAGCGCCTGATCTGGATCGGGGTGGACCTCCAGGAACAGGCCGTCCGCTCCGGCCGCCGCTGCGGCCCGAGCGAGTACTGGAATGAAGTGACGCTCGCCACCGGAAACACCTTCCGGTCCACCTGGAGTCTGAACGCTGTGGGTCGCATCAAAGATCACTGCGGCACCGGTCTGTTGCGTCAGAGGGATCGCCCTGAAGTCATTGACTAGCCGGTGGTAGCCGAAGGAGGATCCCCGTTCAGTGACCCACACGTCGGCGGCCCCTGCTTCTTGCAACAACTGGACTCGAGCAGCGACATCCCAGGGAGAAAGGAACTGGCCCTTCTTCAGGTTGATCACCTTGCCGGTCGCGGCCGCCGCCTCCAGCAATGAGTTCTGACGGCAGAGAAATGCCGGGATCTGGATGATGTCGACCACTTCAGCGGCACGACGAGCTTGTTCTTCATCATGAACATCGGTGGTCAGGGGGAGTCCCGTCTCCTGACCGACTCGAGCCAGAACTTCCAGCCCTGCGTCGATCCCTGGGCCGCGGAAGGAAGAAGCACTCGAGCGATTCGCCTTCTCGTAACTGGCCTTGAAGATCACCGGTAGGTTTTTCACTGCGGCGATGTTGGCGATGACCTGGGCGACTTCCAGGGTGAATCCTTCGTCCTCGATGACATCGGGGCCGAGGATCCAGACGGGAGCCGCGAGGGGTTCTTTTCCCAGGGAGAAGTGATCACGAAGAGTTTGCAATTCCGATCCACCCTTCTGGCCCCGTAGGGGGTCGAGTTGGTGGGAACCCAGCGGGCCCCGCTGGCGTAGGATATCCGTCAACTCCCCGGGCATCCAAGCAAGGCGTGTCGCCAGATGGAATCGGCCATGATAAGATCCCGCCGGGGAGACAGTAGGAGGTCTGGATGTCGGAGAAATCGTCGATACTGCTCTATGGAGCCACCTGGTGCCCGGATTGTACCCGTGCATCTCGATTTCTCGATGAACACGAGATCGTTTACCAGAAGGTCGATATCTCGGAGGATCCGCAAGCGGCCCTCGAGTTGGAGCGCCAGACCGGCAAGCGTGGGATTCCTTTCCTGGTCGTGGGGGATCGGTGGGTTCGCGCCTACACTCCCGGCGGTGGAGAGTTCCCCGCCGCAGAAATCCTTGCTGCAGTCGCTCACGACGATTGACCTCACGACGATTGACCTCTCGTAGCAGAAGGCGATACCGATGAACCTGATCCGATCGATGATAGTGCTGATCCTCGGTGTGCTGATCCTCGGTGGTCTGATCTCGACAGCGGGACTGGCGCAGGGTCCTCCGGGACTCGATGGCTTCGGTCTCGATGGCTTCGATCTCGATGCTCTTGGCTTCGATGATGATTCTCCCGTGCAGTTCTCTGCTGAGGATGTAGATGGTGCGGTGGCGGGTACCGAAGTGGTGGTCAAGGTCTTCGCCACCATCGAACGGGGCTGGCACATCTATGGCTTCGAGATGAATCCAGATGAGGGGATTCCCACCACCTTGGTGCTGGCCGGATCGGGAGATCTGGAACTCCATCATGACATCCGCGAGCAGGCAGCCCACCAGCGCGATGATGCCATCCTCGGGCTGGTGCATGAGCATGAGGGCAAGGTCCAGTTCGAGGTTCCGCTGCAGGTGCCCGAGGGAGCAGAGGCGGGCCCTCGCAAGGTACTCATCGACATCAGTTACCAGGCCTGTGATGCCAAGCAATGTCTTCCACCTTCGCTGGCCACGGTCGAGGCTGTGGTCACGGTGGGGGCCAAGAGTTCACCCGAAAAGGGTGCAGCAGAGAAAGAAGTTCCCGCTTCATTGAAGGTGGAAGCGGCGCTCCAGGGTTCACCGGTTTCCTGGCGAGCGATCGGAGTCGACCAGCTGCAGGCCGGGTCCACGGTGCAGGTCGAACTTCACGCCATCATCGAACGAGGCTGGCATATCTACGGGATCGGGCTCGATCCCGATCTGGGCGATCCGACCACTTTTCACATCGCTGAGGACTCTGCACTGACCATCGGTGAACCGATCGAGGTGACTCCACCTCGCCCTCGCGATGACGGATCGGGTGGAGTGCTGCTCGAGCATGAGCGCAAGGCGATCTTTCGGCTGCCGATTTCGCTTCCGCAGCCGCTGCCGAAGCCACTGAAGGCACTCCAACTCACGGTCGGATACATGGTCTGCGATGCGCAGCAATGTCTTCCTCCAGAACAGGTTTCACTGGAGATTCCGCTCTTCTCGGGCAACGCTCCCACCGGAGTGTCTGCATCCGAGGTCGATTCCACTGACGGAAGTGACACGCCCCTTCGTCCTGAGGTCGCGGACGGCGAAATCCGCATCTCGGCGGGATTCAGTCAGCAGGAGGTGCAGCCCGGGAGTGTGATCGACTTCCAGCTGGAGGGGTCGGTCGAGCAGGCACTGAGGATCCCTGCCATCCGCAAGGACACCCGGGGGGCGGCGGAACAGGCCGGACTGCTCGGGATCATCCTGCTCTCCTTTGGTGGGGCACTGGTGGCGTTGTTGACTCCCTGTGTCTATCCGATGATCCCCATCACCGTCAGCGTCTTCACCAAGCAAGCCCACGAGAGTCGTTCTCGGGTGTTGTGGCTCGCCGGACTCTTTGGCGCGGGAATCGTCGTCTCCTTCACCGCGCTCGGATTCTTGCTGTCGGCGCTGCTCGGGGAAGAGGGCGCCAACTTCATGGCGACCAACGGGTTTGTCAATCTAGCCATCGGTGTGCTCTTCGTCGTGTTTGGTTTCAGCTTGTTCGGTTACTACGACATCCAGTTGCCCAACTGGCTCCGATCCGCGGTGGGAGGCAGTGGTGGTGGTGGTGGAGCCGCCAGCGTGCTGGTGATGGGGCTGGTCTTCAGCGTCACCACCTTCACCTGTGTCGGACCGATCGTGGCATTTCTCCTCGCTCTGGCGGCGGGGGAAGGTCCCGGCTACGCGGCAATCGGCATGCTCGCCTTCAGTACCACCCTGGCGATCCCCTTCGTGTTGCTGGCACTGTTTCCCAAGGTGTTGACCGGCCTGCCTCGCTCTGGCGGCTGGCTCTCGACGGTCAAGGTGATCCTCGGGTTCATCGAGTTGCTGGCGGCGTGGAAGTTCTTCAGTGCAGTGGCGACCTACTGGCAGTTTGGTGATGTGGTCAACCGCGAGGTGATCATGGTGATCTGGGGTCTGACACTGCTGGCGCTGGCGCTCAACCTGGCCGGGAAACTACGTTTTCCGCACGATTCTCCGGTGACTTCGATCTCCTTCGGAAGAGGCCTGTTGCTGGGATTGACCATGATGGGAGCGGTCAGTTGTTTCTATGCGACGACCGGCTGGCGACTCAACGAGAACCTCGAAGCACAACTGCTGGTACCGAGTATCCATGCAAAACAACACCTTCCCTGGGTGGTTCTGGATCGTGATCATCCGCTCGATTTCACCGACCAGTTGCAGCAGTTGCAACAGCAGGTCGCTGGAGGAACCCGCTCCTCACGGCCCATCTTCGTCAACTTCACCGGCCACACCTGACAGAACTGCAGGCTGATGGAAAATGGCATTTTCCGCGAGCCCGAAGTCGAGCAGTTGCTCGGCCAATTTGAACTGTTCGAGATCTTTACCGATGACGCCACCAGCGAGGTGGAAGAAGGCTATCGAGCGAAACAGATCGAGTATTCCGGCTACTACGCCAACCCGACCTACATCGTGCTCGACAGCAGGGATCAACTGGAAGTGACGCGGGGTTCGTTCACCAACAGTAGCGATGAGTTTGCCGAATTTCTCGAGGAGGGGTTGCTCGACCGACCCGCCTTCGAGAGTCGTATTCAGTTCGATGGATTGACCATCGTCGAGCATGGAACTGAAGTCACGGTCTTGCAACAGCAACAACCGTGGAGTTACCAGGGGCAGCAGGCGGGCATTTATCGAGAGAGCGATGTCGAGCAACTCACTTCCAGTTTTTCAGCCTCGACTTCCTTCCGGGTCGGTGATCAGGTGGAGGAGGGGGAGTACATCATCCGCCTCCGATTTGTCGGAGGGCTGTACCGCGGAGATGAACGGATCCGCACCTTCTCGCTGCCGATCAAGTTGGCGCTGCAAGTCACCTCTGGCTCCTGAGCCCGAGGTCAACGATCCGATCGAGGGACCGGCGCAGTGCCTGCTGCGGACCGGGATCTGCGCGAGGATCTGCGCGAGGATCTGCGCGAGGATCTGCGCGAGGATCTGCGCGAGGATCCGGTCTGACCGGTGAATTTCGCAAGATCTTGTCGCAGTGGGATCCCTCATCTCGGACGGTCATTTTTCCTATCTGCCTCTCTCCTATCTGCATCTCTCCTGTATTCCCCTGCGCCATCCCTCCTCTCGAGTGAGCTCCCTATCGTCCGGAAGCAGGCGATTCCTTGGAACCGCTGGTCGCGGGCAGTTCGTCAGGAGCGAGGATGTTCCCGGCGAGAGGAATCAGGGAAGGAAGCGTCGTTGAAGGAGAACCATTCACTACAGATGTTCGAGGAGCACGAGAAGCACGAGGGAGTCCACGAGATGAACGAGGGGAAGGGTGGTGGTCAGGGCAGCCACCGGCCAAGGGTGATGTGGATGGCGATGTGGATGGGATGGCTGCTGTGGTGCAGCACAGGACTGGAGATCTTGGCCCAGAGTTCCGATCGATCGATCCCAGACAGCCTCAACTGTGCTGGAGACTGCCCAGGAGTCGGCACCTCGGAGACCGGGTGGCGACAGCTGGTTTCCCCCGTGACCAATGCGTGCACCGGAACGGCACTGCAATTGATCCTTCAGCGACTCGAGATCGAGGTGTTTCTGGAGCCCAATCTGTGTCCCATCTGGGTGATCATCGAACCGGCGCATCGAGTCCCGACTGCGGTGGCGGGGTGCTGCCTCCTCTCGCAACAGTCACTGCCGGTGATGCGTCAGGCACTGCGCTGTGAATGCACGCGCAGATTCATCATCTGCTGGGATCATGACTGCCTGCCGCAAGGAGAGCCGATTGAGATTTCAGAGCAGATCAGTTGGGTCGCCTCGCCCTGTGCGGGAGGCACCTCGACCGAGCCGTGCAACCAGCGAAGAAAATAATGGCGTTTCATGTGAGAGGAGCGAGCAGATGAAAGATCGAGAAAACGGTTCTTGGCCGGTGGGCAATCCGCGCGGGTTGGCGTTGGCGGTGGTGGTGGTGGGGTTGCTGGGACTGCTACTGTGGTCTCGCTTCGGTGAAGGCGAGCGGCTGGCCGAGGTGGACGACGGGAGAAGTGTGGCCAGCCCGCTGCCGGTCCGCGAGAAGGAGCCGTTGAGCGAGCCACCCACGGTGGATCTGTTCTCCGATGGTGCGGCGTCGCGGGAGCCGGAAGCGCTCACCGATGAAGCGCTCACGGATGAACCGATCACCGAACTCTCGACGGCCAAAAAGGATGCGTGGCGCGAGCCGCTCGATTTGCTGATCGCGGCAGGGCGAGCGCAGGAGGATCCAGCCACGGCGATTGCTGCGCTGCTGACGGCTCAACCGGGAATGGGAGATCAACTGTTGACCTTGCTACTGGAGACGGAAGGGGGGCAAGACGAGCAGGATGCGCTGATGGTGGCGCTCGCAACGGCCCTCTCCATCGGCAAAAAAATCGACGATGGTGCGGCGGACCATCTGCAGCAGGATGGAGCAGCGGGGGTGGATTGGGCTTCGCTGTGGTTCGACCGCGGTGGGACCATCCTTGCGATGGCCGATCTGTGGATCTGTGGCGAGCAGCGCGCCCGCTACTTTCCACGCTTCTTGCAGGTGGAAGGTGTAATGCAACCGTGGCACGCCATCGAACTGGCCTCGATGATGGAATCGACCGACGGGCCACTTCCTCTCGAAGATGAAGAAAAAGAAAGACGGACTCGGCTGCTCAAGATGATCGAGTGGAGTCTGGCGACAGCAGATCATGAAGCGGTGGCAGTGGCGGGTGAATGGCTCCAGTCGCCGATCCCGGAACTGCGTCGAGTGGCCCAGAACAGTGTCGTTTCGGCACTGGTGGATGACCCAGCCGGGGCTGCAAATTGGATTGGACAGGCGCAGGAGTCGTTACAAGTCCCGCTGATCGAAGTGGTGCTCCATCGCATCTCCGGCGAGCAGTTGTCCGGTTTTCTGCAACATGCCGCAGATCTGATGCTGCAACAGGAGTATCACGGTTCGGCTCTGTTGTCTGGATTTTCGCGAGCCACCGACCTCGATCTACAGCAGTTGATCTATCAGCGTGGAGATTCGATCGACTCGGAGGGGTACCGCAATCTGGTGCTGTACGGCAGCCAGGGAGGCATCGGCCGGGGAGGGAGTATTTCGCCAGGATGGGCCCAGTCTTTGAAGAGGGTGGCGCAGAGCGACCCTTCCAGGTCTGTCCGAGGTACTGCCTTACGCATCTGTGCCATGAGCTGGCCGACCGGCGATGCGGCTGGCTTTCAGAGATTGATCGAGACCAGCGATGTCGATCCGCGCACCGCAGAAATCGCCGCTTCCTTACTGAGCGCCCGGGGATCAGCTCAATGGAGTCTCGGTGATTGAGAGCACAACGATCCAAACTCGCGAGGCTCTCGGTGGAGACGTTCCGTCAATGGGGGATCACCTCGCTCGCAGTCGGTAGAAGCGCAGGCATCTCCAGCGGCGTTGCCGTTGGAGATGCCGGTCACCTGTCAATCGTCCTCACGCTGCCTCAATCGCTCTCATGAGGCTGCTGGGTCACTTTGATATAGTACAGGTCGGTCGCCACTTCGAAGCGCTGCTGGCCCAGCTCGGTCGATAGGGTCTGCCATTGGGTGGTCGGTGAGATCTGCTGCCAGGCTGTTCTCTCTCCGACCCGGATCGGCATGGCGAAGCCGGGTACGTCCGTCTTCCAGCGATAGGACACGCTGTGTTTGGCGTCATCGAAGACCAGTTCGAGAAGCGGCGGTTGCGCGTGGCGCAAATATTGATCGAACACCGGATGGAGGTCGATCCCGAATCGTTTGTTGAAGAGTTTCACGATGTCTTCGGTCTCGATGCACTGGTACTTGAACGTATCGTAGACCTCGCGTACCAGCGCCCACCACTTGTCATCGTCTCCGAGCACGTTGCGCAGGGTGTGGAGAAACAACGCCCCCTTGAAGTACTGGTCGCCCGGAGGTTCTCGATGCGTGCCCTTCTGCGTGATGATCGGCCGCTGATTGGAGACCTTTTCCTGATAACCGTTGATGTACTTCAAGGCGTCTGCGTAGCCAAATAGCTTCTCGACGTACATGCACTCGAGGTAAGTGGTCCACCCCTCGTGAATCCACATGTCGCACACATCGGCTGCCGTGATGGCATTGCCGAACCACTCGTGACCACTCTCGTGAATGATGATGAAGTCGAACTTCAGGCTGATGCCGACGCCGGTCCAGTCCTTACCGAGGTAACCGTTGGTGAATCTGTTGCCGTAGGTCACGGCGGATTGGTGCTCCATCCCCGAATACGGTACCTGCACCAGCTTGTAACCATCCTTGATGAAGGGGTACTCGCCAAAGTAGTGCTGGAACGTCTCCATCATCGGCTTTGCCTGTGCGAATTGTTTCTTGGCCTTCTTCAGGTCTTCCGGCAAGGCGTAGTAGTCGAGGGTCAGTTCACCGATCTGATCCGAGAAGTGCTCGTAGGCCGCCACGTTGATCGAAACGTTGTAGGAGTTGATCGGATAATGGACGCGCCACTTCCACCGTGTGAACCCGTCCCCCAGATCTTCCTTGCCCATGTATCGGCCATTGGAAACATCGGTCAAGCCGTTGGGGACCGCCACACTGATGTCCATACTCTCGACCTCGTCACGCCACTGGTCCTTACAGGGCCACCAGTAACTCGATCCTGGCCCTTCGCACGCGGTGTAAATCCATGGTCGACCGGCCGGATCCTCATCGAAACTGATGCCACCAAAACGACCACCGCTCTTCGGAGCCCCCGAGTAATGGAAGTCGAGACTGTATTTTTCTCCGGCTTTGAATCCGTCGGGGTTGTCGATGAATACCGCATTGAACTCGCGCTCGAAGGGAAGTTCCGCCGAATCGAGCACGATCTTGTCGACCGAGAGGTCGCTGTTCAAATCGAGCTGGATACGGTGGTCGTCTGCCAACATTCGAAAACCAACGGTCACCTTGCCGGTAATCGTCTTGGTCTCGGGCGACACGCGGATGTCGAGGTGGTAATAGGTGAGATCATTGTTGGCGCGATAGCGTCCGTACTCGCCACGCAACTGCCGCTTGCGCAGTTGTGATTCCGACTCCGGATCCTGGGTCCCGGACATTGCTTTCGACCCAGGGCTAGCAGCGACTGCCAGCCCTGGAGTCGTACAGAGCATCGTCAGTGCAAGTAGGATTGAGTTCATCGGTCTCCATTCCACGGAGGGGTCACTGGAGTCGAAGTCCGCAATCGGGACAGGTCTCCGGATCGTCGTCGACTGTGGTTCCGCAGGCGGGGCAACAGCCCTCACCCGTGGGGTCTGGTTTGTTCTCAGGATCTTGAGCTTGCTCCCGATCTTCTTGTTGCTGCTGCGCTTCCTGCAGCAGGGCGACGGCGGAGGGGGCATCTTTCTTCGCGACCGCGAGGATCAGTTTGGTTCCTCAGCCGCCGGGTACGGCGGTGATCCTTGGAGTCATTCCGGCGGAATCGAGCACCTGGGCGGCATTTCGGATGCCGGCGGTACCTCCCTGGAGTAGTGAAACCCACTCGATTTCGGCAGCGTCTGACGGTTCATTCATGATGTTGGGTTCTTGCTGGCGAGACGCTTCAGCAGTGTCAGGTTCTTGCGATCCATGTCGTCCTCCTTGGGCGTTTCGAGAATTTTGGGCACTCCATCGAACCGCGAATCCTCCATCACCTGCTCGAAACCCTTTTTCCCGATCAGTCCCTTGCCGATGTGCATGTGACGATCGAGATGGCTACCGAGGTCGCCTTTGCTATCGTTGAGATGCAGGGCGAAGACTCTTCGGGAGCCGATGGTGCGGTCCAGCTGCTGCATCGTTTCTTGATACCCCTCAGCGGTACGCAGCTCGTAGCCTGCCGCAAACATGTGGCAGGTGTCGAGACAGGTGCCGGTACGTTCGGGGGTGTCGATCGCCGCCAACAGGTCACTCAACTCATCAAAGGAGCGCCCCATGGTGGTCCCGCCCCCGGCGGTGTTCTCGAGCAGGATCCGGGTCTTTTTATGGGGCACCCTCTGGAAGGATTCGAGCATGCCAGCGGCGATCCGTTCGATGGCAGCCTCGACTCCACTACCGACATGTGCACCTGGATGCATCACCAGAAAATCGAGGCCCAGCATCTGCGCGCGTTCGATTTCATCGGTGAAGGCATCGATCGATTTCTGAAAAAGTTCCTCCTTGGGGGAGGCGAGGTTGATCAGGTAGGAATCATGACTGCTGATCGGGTGCGATCCCCACTCCACTACCGCTTCGCGAAATCTCAGAGCATCTTTTTCTTCGATCGGCCGTTGCACCCAGCGACTGGCGTTCTTTGTGAAGATCTGCAGCGATCTTAGTTTCAGTTTTTGCGCTTCTTCTACCGCCTTCCAGCTGCCACCGGAAACGGACAGATGACTGCCAAGACACAGTCGTTCCTGTTCATCCTGAAAGGTCTTCTTCAGTTTTCGTTTTCCTGTGGTAGCGGTACTCAAGGTGATCCTCTTTTCAGTTCATTGCTCGATCAACTCGACCAGTTGATCGACCCACACATCGGGTTCCGGTGGAGAAGCGATACCATACCCACCTCTTCGTCCGACGGTTCGAACTCCGGCGGCGATGCCAGTGGCAAAATCGACTGCAGAATCTCCGACCATGATCGCATCCTCAACTTTGCAATCGAGGGAGTGAAGAATCGAAAGAAGCCCGGTAGGATCGGGTTTGGGGATCCCCGCATCTTCGGGGCAGATCACTGCTTGCCAGGGACCTTGCAGGTCGAGGCGAGGCAGCAACTGGTCCGTGACGATTCGCGGTTTGTTGGTCAGGATCGCCATCGGGACATCGGTAGCACGCAGGTGGTCGAGAAACTCGATGGTTCCCGGTAACCAACCGATGTCGCGGGAGTGATCGCTGGCGATCTGGCAGTAGTTTGCTCGAAACTGGTGGAACAATTGTTCCATCGGTTCATCGGGTTTCAGGATGTCGAGCAGGATCTTGTCACAGAGGACTCGTGCACCATGTCCGACCGCAGCGCGGACATGCTCCCTCGAACAGGGTTCCGCTCCACGCTCGGTGCGAATCGAATTGACCGAATCTGTGATGTCATCGATGGATTCGATCAGAGTTCCGTCCAGATCGAAGACCACGCAGCGTGGTGGAACGGACAGCAGGTCCATCATTTCTCCCGGGGTGTCTTTCCAGAGGAGTTGGAAACCGTTCTGGAATGGATCCACCCCATCAGCAGGCAGAGAGCGATCAATGCCCCTTCCACTCCATAGAACCAGTTCAACATCTTCTGGATTCCGTCGGTAAATCCGTAGGAGTGAAGTCCGACATTCAGTAGGTTCACTCCCCACCAGGAGAAGGCCACGATGATGCCATTGACCAGTACCAGCAGGTGGAACCCACGTTCGCGCACCAGACCGGACATCCGTGCATGAAGGATGATCAACTCTGCCAGGCAGATCATCAGCGCACCGTTCTCCTTCGGATCCCAGCCCCAGAAACGACCCCAGGAGTAATTGGCCCAGATTCCACCGAGAATGGTCCCGACGATGCTGAAGAAGAGGCCAAAGCAGATGGTCCCGTAGACCATCCTGGTGATGCTCTTGTAAAAGTCCTTGTCGTTCTTGCGTAGACCCAGGATCTTGCCGATCACCCATACATGAGCGATGGCAGCGGCGAGCAATCCCGCTGAATATCCGAGGGTGACGGATGTGACATGGGTCGAGAGCCAGAAGTTGGTATCGAGTACGGCGACCAGGCTGGGCATCGTATCACCGGCACTGATCGCTTCCTTCAACTCGTATTTCATCGAGAGGAAGCAGCCGATCGATCCCAGAAATGTGGCCATGGTGAGAGCGATCTTGCGCCGATCGAGGGCTTCGATGACCAGTGAAGTACCGACACAACAGGCTGTGATGAAGAGAATCGTCTCGTAAAGAGTGGTGACTGGCGGACGCCCCTGGATGATGCAGCGCAGGGTGACTCCTGTGGTGATCAGAATCAGTCCGAGCAGGCACATCAGCCAGGTTCCTCGCGATGGAAGGATGGCTTGAGGTTTGAGCCAACTGAGGCAGGCGATGATGAAGGCCAGGATGAAGCAGATCAGCGCACGATAGAAGAAATCGAAGCGGTAAAAGAACACTTCCAGAGACCCTCGACCATTCTGGCCGTGGAGATCTGCCAGTTCAGCCAGTTTTTCCTGAACCAGCACCGCTTGCTGCTGGAGCAGTGGCCGGTCGTCTCTGGCTGCCACCATCGCTTCCATATGTTTCAACGCCTCGACCTGGCGAGTGACAGGAGTACCCACCAGGGCATTCTGAAGGATCACATCCGATCGAACCCAGACCGCAGGGGGAGAGTCCTCTTGCGAAGAAGTCTGCTCGGGCGCGAACCAGGCGACCCCTTGCCGGGCGATCTGCATCTGTTGAACAAGTTGCTCCCTCAGATCTTGCAGGGCGTTGACCACCTCGGTTCTGCGATCTTCTGGCAGTTTGAGCAATGCATCGGTGTTGGCCAGCGCTTCCAGCTGGGTGACGCCGGCGATCAGCGGCCAGAATCCAGTTGCCGGTGTGGTTCCATAGATGGCTTGCAACTCGGGAACAGATGTCAGGGGAAAGGTCCAACGAGCCGCATCGAAAGCGTGGAATAGTTCTTCCAGCGCACGGATGTTCTGGGCCAGTTGAATCGTCTGTCTCTCGATCAGACTCCAGCTGGAAGCTTCCTTGGTCTCGCTGATCTGGCCTGCGGTCTCGAAGATCTGATCGAGAGCGGGCAAGAGATCGTCAAAACTCCAGCGCGCGCTTCGCTTCCTCTGGGAGACATCGATTCCTGCATTGGTCAAGACTTCCGAGTTGGTCACCCGGATGCATTCGTAGCTCCGCGCAATCTCTGGGTAGAGCATGCAGTCGAGAGCCCAGGCTACGGGTCCGAGTTTCTCCTGGTTGACGGTCAAGGATCGTTTGCCATTGACCTTTAACATGATGAAACCTGCGTAGGTGTCAAAGGGTTTGACCCGGCCCCCATGTTGAAGGGGCCAGTGCTGAACCGCCTCGAGCGTGCTGGCGGACCAAGGGGCCCTGGAAGCGGCAGTCGCTTCCGTAGCATCTTGTGAGAGGCTTGGAGTCTCTACCAGCGGTTGGTTGGTGACCGTTTGTGCGGAGACTCCACAACTCAGTAGCAACAGCAGGGGAAGCCATCTTGGAGTCATCATGAGATCACCTTGTGCTGTTTCGCCTGCTTCTTGCTGTAGGCAAGGAACTTCTGGATGAAGGTGATCGCCATTCCGATGCCGATCACGATGCAAGAGTAGAGAGGCCACTGATCCGACGGATTTCGTACCACGGTGAAGACGCTGTACAGTTCAGCATCCGGCGCTGCGTTGGAGGGTCCCCAGCTCGATTGAAAGAGGATCAGCCCCTGATCGCGCAGAGGATCGTTCATCTCGATCCGGACTTTTCGTTGGCTCGCTGCTGTTCTCTGGGTCACGTCGCTTCGATATTCCTTGGCCATCGAGATACCCGGATGGTCGACCTTTTCGAAATTGTCGAGGCGGATCGAGAAAGGCATCGAGTGGCGAACCTTGCGCAATGCCACGGCAAAGGTCTTGTCGGCCACGGTAAAGGTCCAGGGGTAGTTCTGACCACCCCAGAGAAGGGCCTGTTGCCGGGAGCCATCTGCCAGATCGGTCGGGATCATGTCGATGGTCAGACCGGGGAGATTCTGCTCGTTCTCTGCACGCTCCTGCTGCTCCAGCAGTCCCCAGCCGTCGATCGCTGGAGAATCTGCAGTCCAGTTGGGCCCCACAGGTAGCGCCCTGCAATTGGCCAGGGCACCGCTGAACTTCAGTTGGAAAGGCAGTCCGGTGGTCGGTTCTATCGACAGTTCTGATTTTCCTGCCATGCGATCGAACAGTACCAGATGTTCATCCACTGAATCGTTCCCCGTCTCGAATACCGCAACTTCCCATTCGTGATGACTGATGTATTCGGAGGCTTCCTGCGATTCCCACAGTTGTAGGTATCCTTCATCGGAAGCTTTCAGTTTGACCAGTCCCGCACACATCATCAGTGCAATACCGACGTGGATGATGAAGATGCCAAAGTTACGCTTCTGCAACTTGAGCAGAAGAATCCCGCCGACCAGCAGGTTGATGGTGAAGATGATCATGCAGGTCATGCCACCAGGGAGTGGGATGGAGAAGCTGAAGGCTTCCGACGGAACGAACCACCAAGCGGCGCTGAAGTGGTGGATCAATCCCCACGACTCGAAGTACTTCTGCTGGACTCGATAGAGTCCATGCTCTCCCTGCTCCAGTGTTCCGAGATAAGTGAGCATCAGCAGCAAGACCATCATGACCGTCGCCACCTTCTGCGATCCGATCTTTTTGAGGATCGTTAACCCGCTGGAACTCTTCACTGGACCACCTCCAGTGACAGAACCAGTTGCTTCAACTTCGATCGAGCCTCTTTGAGTTCACTATCGGGTCCGACCATCTTGACGAAGACTGCTCGGTCC
>LWDU01041968.1_pt1 | contig 14803 bp, 15 predicted proteins | sample 727161 | NCBI WGS metagenome assembly LWDU01 (sample SAMN04566230, study PRJNA314399) | hydrothermal vent metagenome | isolation source: deep sea hydrothermal plume seawater | place: Mexico: Gulf of California, Guaymas Basin | collected 2004-07-11 | reverse complement strand
TAGTGGGCCCTCAAAGGCGCTGTAAAATAGTGTGTAAGTTTGACTAACAGCGCTCAATTATTGTTGTTCCAATAGGCTCGTGGGTCTTTAGAGTTGTGCATTGGTCATAACAGTTCTAGTTTTTAATCTATTTAGATGGCTCAGTCTGTCGGTCTGTTTTTTTGTTTGAGTTAACAATGATAGTGACCATTGAATGGGCTTGAATAGGGTTAGTTTTAAATCATTTTCAGTGACTAATTAATGGGCTAAGGGTAATATTTGATATTAGCGTTCGCTATAATCCTTTATAATTATTTTTTATTTTTACGGCCTGAGGAAGGAAATCTGCATGAAACAAGTTTCTGTATTATTAACCATTTTATTTTTTATTTTTATGTCTGCTGCACAGGCTCATGGTCCAGTGCGTGGAAAACTAACCGCCACCGTTAAAATTAATGCGCCTGCTGATAAAATTTGGGCAGTGATTAAGAATTTTGATGATATGAGTTGGCACCCAGCAATTGCAGGTACTGAAGCAAAAGGCGGCAATAAGAAAAAAGCGACTCGGGTGCTTACGTTAAAAGGCGGGGGTACTATTACGGAACAATTAAAAGCCTATAAAGCCGATAAAATGTCCTATAAGTATAAAATTACTGAGATGAGTACGGTTAAAACCATTACCCATTCCGGCCAAGATGAGAAGATACCGGTGCTGCCAGTGAGTAATTATGCGGCCACCCTTTCTGTTAAAGAAAAAGGCGGGAGTTCAGTAGTTAAATGGGTTGCGACTTATTACCGTGGTTATTTGAATAATAATCCACCCAGTGAATTAAATGAAGAAGCTGCTGACAAAGCAGTCACGGCTGTTCTTAAAGCGGGGTTGGCAAATTTATTAGGTAAATTTCAACCGGGCGCTAAAGATTCAGCGATTAAATTCAAAATAAAACGATAACTATTCAGATGTCACCGAAGGGTTTATTGGCATGAGAACGGGGCCTAGATTAGATTTATTTAATCATTCTAAAGTGTCAATAAATTCTACCATGACCCTGGTTGGCGTCACTGTTTTGCTGGTTTTAGCCGTGGCGCCATCTTTATCTGTCGCGGCGTCTTTTGCCTTTATTTCCAATCAATTGGATAATAATGTTTCGGTAATTGACACCACCAGTAATGAAGTGATTGAAACAGTTACGGTGACCGGTAAGCCTGTTGGCGTTGCGGTTAATAGACAAAAATCACAGGTCTATATCAGTACGCCGATAGGGAATGGTTTTAGTGTTCTCGATGCTAATAATTTTAAACTTAAACGCAAGGTCACGACCAGTAACGGCGCTTTGGGGATTGTCAGTGATAACCAAGGCGAACGGGTTTTTGTGGCCGATTGGTATGAAAATAATATTGCTGTTTTTGATACCCACGATTTCAAATTATTAACCACGATTGCCGTGGGTCAATCCCCTTCGGGCATGGCTGTTAGTCCAGATGACCGGTGGCTTTATGTTGCTAACCGTGTTGATGACAGTGTTTCTCAAATTGATCTGAACACCTATAAAATAAGAAATACAACTAAGGTCGGAACGCATCCTTTTGGTCTGACTATTGATCAAGATGGGCAGCGAATTTATGTGTCTAATGTTGAGAGTGATGATGTTTCAATTCTCACCACAGCAGGCTTAAAAAGAGTGGGTAAAGTTAAGGTTGGCAGTCGTCCTTATGCCAGTGCCTTAGCATTGAACGACACTTTGTTATTTGTTACCAACCAAGATGACACCACTGTTTCAGTGATTGATACGCAGACATTAACCGAAATTAAGCAAATCGAAGTTGGTGAAAAACCTGAAGGTATTAGTGCCCACCCTGATGGTAAGCGGGTATATGTTGCGAATTGGTTTGATGGTACAGTGAGCGTAATTGATGCAACAACCTTAACCGTCATGACGACCATTGAAACAGGGGATGGCAGCAGGGCTTTTGGACAATTCATTTTTCAACAACGATAATAAATTTTAAGGAACTGATATGGCGGAAACAATAGATGAACTCACCGTTAATTATACCGATGGTGATATTCAAACGGTTAAAGAATTGGATAAGAAAGTACTCAGTAAAGGGGCGTGGTCAACAATCATCTATCGTTACCAAGATTGGAACCGCAGTGCTGAAGAATATGGCCCTGATAAATATACGATACGCCGTTACCAAAAGAGAAATGGCGAATATCAACAGAAGTCAAAATTTAATATTTCCAGTGAGAAACAAGCCAAAGAAGTCATTGGGGCGCTTTCTGAGTGGCTAGGGGAAACTTAATTTAAACGGCAAGAGTCAGGTTAATCGAGCCAGTGGATAATATGTTCCTCAATGGCATCAACTTGTGATTCTTTCATGGCATAACTTCGTATTGAAACCCCTGCGTCGTGAACGGATTCTTTGTTCTTAGCAATTAAAGGGTGCCAATCTGGGAGCTTTTCGCCGTCAGCTAATAATTTATAGGCACAGGTTGTGGGCAGCCAGTTATAGTCACTGAAATTGTGTTGTTTCAAATTTAGACAATCAGGGACTAAATGGGTTCGTTCGGAATAACGTGTGCAGGTACAGGTGTCCAGATCGATGAGATCACAAACCACACTGGTATAAAATATTTCCTCTGTGTCTTCGTCTTCCAATTTATGTAAACAGCATTTACCGCATGAGTCACATAAAGATTCCCATTCGCTGTGGCTCATTTCAGACAGTTTTTTTTCTTCCCAGAAGGGTTTTTGAGTCATAAGTCGATAAGATAACGGTGATTAAAATAAATCCCAAATGGGTTTAATGTCAGGAGGGAGTGGCGCTAAACGTCCGAGTTCAACCCATTTGTTTTTATCAGAGTGGAAATCTGATCCCACCGAGCCATAAAGATCAAATGTGCGTGCAAATTGGCTGGCCTTGCGTATATCATCTGGATTGTTATTGCCAGTGACGACTTCAATCCCGACGCCACCAGCCAGTTTGAATGCAGTGAGTAATCTCTTTAACTTGCTCGTCGTTAGTTTATACCGTAAAGGGTGCGCAATAATAGCGTGGCCACCGGCATCTGTAATCCAGTTCACCGCGGTTTCTAATTCCACCCAGGAGGTGCTCACAAAAGCTGATTTTCCATCACCCAAATATTTATCAAATGCATTTTGGAAAGAACTAACATGGTTTTCTTCGAGCAAGTATTGAGCAAAATGTGAGCGGGTAATCATCCCTTGTCCTGCTTTGTTTAAAACGTAATCCATGGCGCCGAGAATCCCTCTCTTGGAGAGTTTAGAGGCAATTTTTTCTGCGCGTTCTAATCGAGTTTGGCCTAATAATAAAGTTCCCCTTTGTAAAGTGGAATTAGTAGGGTCGATATTAAGTCCCAAAATGTGAAAGCACTGATTATTCCATGTTGTGGACAGTTCAATGCCATTGATTAGGGTTAAGGGGCTGGCTTGGCAATAACTATGGGCTTCCACTAGGCCGGCTACGGTGTCATGGTCGGTGAGTGCTAAGTGACTCACTTGCTGTGTTTCAGCTCGAATAATTAATTGCTCTGGGGACAGAGCGCCGTCTGAGAAGTACGAGTGGCTGTGTAAGTCAATTTTAAAGGTCATTGTTATTCACCGTATAATTGAGCATAGAGTCCTTCTTGCTTGATAAGGGTTTCGGGATGGCCTTGTTGACAGATTTGACCATTATCGAAAACATAAACGTGATCAGCTTGTTTGACAGCGCTCAGACGATGAGCAATGATAATTGTGGTGCGATTCTGTAAAAATTCTTTTAAGGCGTTGTGTAAATCATTTTCAATCTGACTATCCAGTGCAGAGGTGGCCTCATCTAAAATGACAATATTGGGATTTGAAAGGATCATTCGCGCAATAGCAAGACGCTGTCGCTGTCCGCCGGATAATTTTAATCCTTGACGACCGACAGGAGTTTCTAGTGCTAAGTTAAGCCCTTTAACAGTGGTTTTGAGTTGAGAAATCTCCAAAGCCTCCCATAAATCAGCATCGGGACAGTCGCGTCCTAAGGTGAGATTGGCTCTAATCGTATCATTAAATAAAATAGGGTTTTGTAATACGGTGACTACGTTTTCTCGGATGGTATTAAGCCCGATTTGGTTCATGGGCACGCCATCATAATAGATGTTTCCCTGTGTAGTCGGGTATAGCCCAATAAGGATTTGGATTAAGGTTGATTTCCCACCCCCACTAGCACCGACTAAGGCGACCTTATGCCCTGCCGGAATATGTAGGTTAACACCCTTTAAAATAGGTTGAGAGGCGTGGTAATGAAAGTGCAGGTTTTCAATCGTAAGGCTAGAGGTGTGCGTGTTTGAGAAGGGGTTTTTGCTTTCTATGATGACAGGTTCTTGTTTTAAGTCACTGATGTTGTTTAGGCGTAATAGAGCGGCTTTAGCGCTAAAATAAGCATATTGAATGCCGAGTATTTCTTGGATCGGTCCCATCATGAGCCAAAGGTAGCCAAACACCGCGAGCATTTGACCAATAGAAAGGCCTGAATATAAAACCATTAACATGGACAGGGCACGAAAAATATCAAAACCAAATAAGAAAATAATAAAGCTGAGGCGGTTTGCGGCATCATTTTTCCATGCAAAAGAGGTCGCCGTTGTTTTAACGGTTTCGGCGGTTAACTTCAGTTCACTAAAGTAATGCTGATCGCGGTTACTGGCACGAATTTGGTGAATCGCTTCCAAGGTATCCGTTAACGATTGTTGAAAGATGCTGAGCGCGGTGGTCTCATTTGCTTTTAAGGCCTTTATTCGCTTACCTGCTAATCGTGTGAAATAAATAACAATTGGGTTAAGCAGTAAAATAAATAAGCCGAGTTGCCAATGAATCCATAATAGGATGACGGCTATGCCAGTAATGGAAAAAACTGAGATCAGTAATTTACTGATGGTAGAGCCAATAAAGGTGTCGAGTGTTTCTAGGTCAGTGACCAAATGCGTAATGACACGCCCAGAACCCAATGTTTCGTACTCTTTCATTGAGACGGTTTGTAGTGTTTGGATGAGTCGGCAGCGTAAATGAAAGATGATGTCTTTTGAGATAAAGAAAAAACTTCGACTTTGTAAAATAGCTAGACTGGTTGAAGCTAAGCGAAGCAGGAGGCTGAAAACCAAGATGGTTATAATATAAACAGGCGGGTTATGCCATTGTGAAGGAAGTAATTGGTTTAGTGTTGCTAAGGTAACGTCAGGCTTGTTGAGCAGAATTTCATCGACCAACAAGGGCATCAGTAGCGGTATGGGAACACTGGCCATGGTCGCTAACAGGGCGATAAAATGAGCGCTAATTAATTTGGCTTTATGTCTTCGTGCTAAGTGATAAATATCAGCCCAGGAAATTTTTTTGTCGGGTCGATGGGAAAGTGAGGAAGTCACGTCAAGTAGGCCGTATGAATAAGAGCGCTAATAAGATTAGTTTTGGGTTAATAGCATTTTAACATGAGTTGCTCTAAAGAGGGGGTTGTTGAGGGCCTTCTTGATTGATAATGAGCGAGTCGCCAATGTGCAGAATGCCGGTGTTTTTATGAATTGCATTTTGACCAAAAAAAACCTGATTGTTCCATTTTCTGAGTTTGTTCAGTGTTGTGAGCGGTTCTTTCCCCATGGTGCCTGTTGTGGTGTCGATAGTGGTGATCGCACAACGTGAGCAGGGTTTAGGGAGTCGGAAGGCTATCTCGCCTACTTGTATTTCACGCCAAAAATCTTCGGCATAGCTCGAGCAATTAGCCATAACCAGATTAGGTCTAAACCGTAACATAGGCAGTGATAGGTTCATCGCTGAATTTAAGCTAACTAAGGAACTTTCCGATATCAAAAGAAAAGGAAAACCATCCGAAAAGTAAATTTGGTCAGAGGCTAAGCCAAAAGTTTGATCGATAAGGCGAGTATATTGTTCCGGTTGATAGACGAGTTGGCAAAAACAATTTAAAACATCGCTCAGCCATTCATCGGCGATTGTTGAGACCATCCAAGCCATACATTGATCGTTCCAAATTGAAACAGAACAATGCTCTTTTTTTTCAGGGATTAAGTCCAGCGTCAGGTCTTCAATACCTTGCGCGGATAAGATTAAGTGGTGTTTCGTTAGGCTGGTTTTGATTAACGACATTTTGGGCAGTTGACGTTGACTTAAAAACTGTCCGTGTTGATCCACAAGCATCCATTGACGGTCGTATTTTAAGCCACGTGAGGTCACAGGCCATTGATTAACCGAGATGCCTGCTAAGGATTTGATCGGATAGATTGTAATTTGGCTCAGGTAAGAAGATGGCATGGTGATTTCGGGGGTTATAAAACAAGACAGTTTTACAGAATAGCCTAATTTTACCGCTAAAAATGAAAATCGATTTATAATTTCATATTATTGTAGCTAACGAATAAGGCATAATATTGAGCCTAAGTTCTACGTGAGCTATAGCGGTTGCGAGAAATTTATCATGGCTAGCAGAGGTAAATAGTTTGAAGTTAAGTAAACCACAGGAGATGAGGCTTCTTTCTAAGCGATGGTTGGGCCTGTCAGTTATGTTATGGTTTGTTCCGCTGACTGTTTTCTGTGCTGATACGGTACTTGTTGAGATTGTTTATATCGCTCAAAAACAAACGCTAAAACCAGCATTATCAAATCTTGATAGTATTCCTAAAGACGAAGGTCTAGAGGGCGCCTTGTTAGCGATCAAAGATAATAATACCACCGGGAAGTTCACCGGGCATCAGTTTAAGCTCCTTGAAAAACAATGGCCTGAACAGGGCGTTAATACACAAGATAACAGTATTTTACTCGAGGAAAAAGCACTGGTTGTGGCGGCGCTGGGCGATAATGCTTTGTTGGAAATGAAGCAATTAGCCATGGAAAAATCTACCTTGATTATGGATGTCGTTTCACGTGCGGATCATTTTCGTCAACAAGGGTGTGCTGATCATGTTTTTTATCTTGCACCCAGTCGCGCAATGCGTGCGGATGCTTTGGCGCAATATTTATTAAAGAAACGGTGGGTGAAATGGTTTTTAGTGCAAGGACCCACCAATGAAGATAAGCTTTTTTCTCAAGCTTTGAAGCGCGCGGCTAAGCGTTTTGGTAGTACGCTGGTGGCTCAGAAAACTTGGCTGCATGATTATGATGCGCGTAGAACAGCCCAAGCGGAAGTCTCTGTTTTCACACAGGGTGTCGACTACGATGTCTTGGTGGTGGCTGATGAGCAAGGTCTTTTTGGTGAGTATTTAAGTTACCGAACGTGGAAGCCTAGGCCTGTTGTGGGGACTCAGGGGTTGGTCCCTACCGCCTGGCATAAAACCCATGAACAATGGGGTGCGGTACAAATTCAAAATCGGTTTAAAGCGCAATCAGGACGGCGAATGACAGAAAAAGACTATGCGGCCTATTTGGCTATCCGTAGTTATGGGGAGGCGATTATTCGAGTGGGTTCTAGTGAGCCAGAAAAAATTAAGGCTTATTTGCTGAGTGATCAATTCACCTTGCAAGGATACAAAGGGAGGCCTTTGTCATTTCGCTCTTGGAATGGACAATTAAGACAGCCTGTTTTATTAGCAGCACCGCGTGCCATGGTGGCTACGGCACCGATACAGGGTTTTTTACACCCCATAACCGAGTTGGATACATTAGGTTATGACCAGCGGGAAGTGGATTGTAATGAGTAAAGGAATAGTCTGTTGTATTTATCTGGTTTTGTTATGGGTGCCATCGAGCGTGTTGAGGACAGTGGCGGCTGAGACAATTTATATCACTCTTGAAAAAGATAATGCCTTGGCCGTGGTTGATCCCGATCTAGGGGAGTTGGTAGCAACCATTCCAATTGGTCAACGGCCGCGAGGTATCGCACTAAGTCACGACCAGAGTCAATTGTATGTTGCCACCAGTGATGACCATGTGATTCAAATTATTGACGTTAAAACGTTAGCGCCAGTCGGTGTTCTGCCATCGGGGGATGACCCGGAAACATTTGCGCTGCATACGGCTGCGGATATTCTTTTTGTTTCTAATGAGGATGATAGTTTAGTCTCTGTCGTTGATGTTAATAAGCAGCAAGAGAGGGTATTGCCGTGAGTCCGGATGGCCAGTGGGTCGTCAGTGCATCGGAAACGACTAATATGATTCACTGGATAGATGCTGAAAGTTATGACGTGGTTGATAATACCTTGGTTGACCCTAGACCGAGAGGGGTTGCTTTTACGGCAGATAGTCAATATTTATGGGTGACTTCTGAGTTGGCAGGGACGGTGGCTATTTTAGAGGTTAAGACACGTCAAATTATTAAAACAATTAGGTTAGCCGTTCCAGGCTTAAATGCTGATCGTAATCAGCCGGTGGGGGTGCTGATCGACCCCGAAACACAGTGGGCTTATGTGGCAATGGGGCCGGCTAATCGTATCGCCGTTATTAACGCAAAAACGTTTACTGTAGAAGATTATCTCTTAGTGGGGGAGCGTGTTTGGAATTTGTCTTTTTCACCGGACTATAGTCGACTTTATTGTACCAATGGGGTCAGTAATGATATTTCTATTATTGACCTCACCCGTCATAAAGTGGTTAAGTCGATTAAAGTGGGCCATTTTCCATGGGGGCTAGTGGTGAAGCCATGATCGATTCAATGGCACTTTCGGTTAAGGCGTTGAGTTTTTCTTATGGGCCTCAAGCGGCGCTTTCGGGTGTTGGTTTTGACGTAAAGCGGGGTCAGTGTTGTATTTTATTAGGTCCTAATGGCGCCGGTAAAAGTACCTTGTTTGCCTTGATTACAGGCCTTTACCATGCAAGAGAAGGTCGAATAGCCTTGGGCGGTAATGAGATTAAAAAGGCGAGCTATCAGGCCTTGTCTCAATTGGGTGTGGTTTTTCAACAATCGACGTTGGATTTGGATTTAACCATTAAGCAAAATTTACATTACCATGCGGCATTGCATGGAATGTCTCGAAAACAAGCGAAAAACATCATTCAACAGGAATTAGAGCGCTTTGAAATGTTTGACCGTTTGAATGAGAAAATTCGTCATTTAAATGGCGGTCATCGGCGCCGTGTGGAAATAGCCAGAGCGTTATTACATAAACCGTCAGTGTTGTTGTTAGATGAGCCGACAGTCGGTCTGGATGTCCCCTCACGGCAAGCCATAGTTAGTTACATTCATGGCCTAACAAAAGAACAAGGGTTGGCCGTCCTTTGGGCAACGCATTTGATTGATGAAGTGTATCCAACCGATCAATTGGTTGTGTTGCACCAGGGAAAAATTCAAATAACGGGATCGGTGCGTGAGGTGATAGAAAAAGTTCATGCAGAAAACCTTCAGGATGCCTTCGCGCACTTAACTCAAAAAGAAGGTAGCTAAGGATGTTATTACGCCATTATTTTAGAGCAATGAAGGGGATTGTTGGTCGTGAATTGTGGCGTTTTGTTCAACAACGAGAACGATTTTTTTCGGCATTAGTGAGGCCGATGATATGGTTATTTGTTTTTGCAGCAGGTTTTAAGTCTGCGCTAGGGATTGCTATTGCACCGCCGTATGAAACCTATATTTTATATGAGGTTTATATCACACCGGGTTTGTTAGGGATGATTCAGTTGTTTAATGGTATGCAAAGTTCATTATCGATGGTTTATGATCGTGAAATGGGCAGCATGCGTATTTTATTGGTGAGCCCTTTGCCACGAAGTTTTTTATTGATAAGCAAATTATTGGCTGGGACTGCGGTGTCTATTGTGCAATGTTATGTCTTTTTAGCGATTGCTTGGTGCTATGGTATTGAGCCACCGGTGATGGGTTATCTGTGGGTTTTTCCTGCGTTAGTGGTTTCTGGGTTAATGCTGGGTTCATTGGGGATGTTATTATCGTCTTTTATTAAGCAATTGGAGAATTTTGCCGGTGTCATGAATTTTGTTATCTTTCCCATGTTTTTCATGTCCAGTGCGTTGTACCCGTTGTGGAAATTACAGGAGTCGAATGAGTGGTTGGCGCGGTTAGCGGAATATAATCCCTTCACCAAGACTGTTGAGTTGATTCGGTTTGCGTTATATGGACAATTGAATATAGAGGCCCTGTATTATACAGTGGCATCACTTTTGTTGTTTTTATTCATAGCAATCCAAGGTTATAATCCCTCGAGAGGCATGATGAATAAGAAGAAAGGGCGTTGATTTAATATTGTAGTTTTTGTGGTTTTGTTTTACATTATTGTGTTATCTGGCAGATGATCTTATACTATTGAATTAGGCCTGTAGGCTAATTGCTTTTTTAAGCAAGATGGCTAAATATAATTACTTAAAGTTAACAAGAGGACTTTTTTATGAGTACTGAAGAGAATAAAAAGAAGATTGGCGAGGGTAAAGACCAGGCAGTTAAAGTGCTGAAAGATGTTGTTGCTAAAGCTAATAGCCTTAGAGCGGAAAAACCTGCCATGTTTTATGGTGCGATTGTTGTCTTATTCTTGCTGTATTTTTTTGGCTCTGGTGACCGTAATCCGGAAGTCATTAGTGAGGCGCAAGGTAATAACTTAAAAGTGGGTGGAACTTACTTTTTGACGAGCCCTAATGCTCAAACACTGGGCGCTGACAATGCAAAAACGGCCATTGTTAAAGAGCCTTGCGTGTTAACCGGTTGGGATCGTACTGAAAATGATGACTTAAGTGTCTGTCAAGCGGTTGAGGGAACTCAGGTTAATATTCTAGAGTTAAGAGAGGCTTTCGGCGTGGCTAATAACTGTGCACGTGTACTTATTGAAAGCGGTAATTGCATGAGTAAAGAGGGATGGACATTAGCAAGTAATATTACCGAAAGATGATTGACAATCGAGTATTTGCATTTATAATACTCGCTTCAAGTTCTAGAGCGGGAATAGCTCAGTGGTAGAGCACAACCTTGCCAAGGTTGGGGTCGCGAGTTCAAGTCTCGTTTCCCGCTTTTGTTTTTTAGGCTGCGTAGCAAAGTGGTTATGCAGTGGCCTGCAAAGCCATCTACACCGGTTCGATTCCGGTCGCAGCCTCCAAAAAACATTCATGATTCATTTTTCTGTGCAATAAGATCATTTTTAAAGCCTGTCTTGTGGGTTTTTTTCTTAAAATGTTGCTAACTTATTCATTGCTAACCATACGCCTGCTGAAGAATTAGGAAGATACTTTAATGCGTATACAACCCTTACCCACCCAACTGATCAATCAAATCGCTGCAGGTGAAGTGGTTGAAAGACCCGCTTCGGTTGTTAAAGAATTATTGGAAAATAGTTTTGATGCCTCGGCAATAACTATCGTTATTGAAATAGAACAAGGCGGTATCGGTTTGATTCGTATTCGAGATGATGGCAAGGGTATTATCAAAGAAGATCTCTCTTTGGCAGTCTCTCGTCATGCGACCAGTAAGATAACGTCATTGGCTGACCTTGAAAAGGTTCGGACCATGGGCTTTCGCGGAGAAGCCCTGCCCAGCATTGCTTCTATTTCCAGGTTAACCTTGACATCGAGAATAGCGGATAGTGATTGCGCCTGGCGATTAGTGACTGAGAATTCAACAGTTGATAACGCCTTGGAGCCTGCTTCAAACCCAGAGGGTACGACGGTTGAAGTGCGAGATTTATTCTACAATACACCGGCTCGTCGAAAATTCTTAAAGACTGAAAAGACGGAATTTAATCACATCGAAGTCTTGATTAAGCGTTTAGCGTTAAGTCGATTTGAAACAGGCTTTATGTTACGGCATAACAGTAAAGAGGTGCTTTCTTTAAAACCTGCCCAGACAGAATCAGAGCAACAAGCACGCGTTGAAAAAGTGTGCGGTGACGGTTTTATAGAGCAATCGGTTAAAGTTTATTTTGAGGCAGCGGAATTACAACTGGAAGGCTGGGTTGGGTTGCCTACATTTTCTAGGAGTCAAGCCGATCGGCAGTTTTTTTATGTGAATGGTCGTTTGGTACGCGATAAATTAGTTACCCATGCTATTAAACGGGCCTATCACGATGTTCTTTTTCAGGGTCGCCACCCGGTGTTTGTTTTGTTTTTAACGTTAAATCCAAAAGGGGTGGATGTTAATGCACACCCGACTAAATTGGAGGTGCGATTTAGAGAAAGTCGTTTAGTGCATGACTTTATATTCAAAGCGCTGCATCGCTCGTTAGCCGATATTAAGCCGGAGACTCATAGCGCTTCTGAGTTTTTGTTTGTTAATAATGAGCCCGTTACTGGGCCGTCGGTGCAGGCTGAATTATCGCCCAGTACGGTCCAGTCCCGTTTGCCTCAAGGCGGCTCAAGTGATATTGAAAGATATGCGACACGGGGTATTTCGGAACAAGAGGGGAAGACGGGCTGTTCCCCTTTGCCACAATCCGGTAGTGATATCCCGCCTTTAGGGTTTGCTATTGCACATATTCATGATATTTATATTTTGTCAGAGACCGCTAATGGCATTATTTTAGTGGATACGCATGCAGCCCATGAGCGCGTTGTTTATGAGCGCTTAAAACAACAAAAAGCCGCGGGGATTATTCCCAGTCAACCGCTATTATTACCGGTTCGTTTTCAAGTGACGCAGGAAGAAGCGGAATTAGCTGAAGAACACAGTGACTTATTTCAAGGTCTAGGGTTTGAGCTCAATCGATTAGGTCCTGAATCATTAATTATAAGAGCCATTCCAGTCTTATTGATGCAGACTAAAATAGAGCAATTGTTGCGCGATGTTTTAGCGGATTTGTTGGCGTACGGGACTACGCGACGTATTGAAGAAGCAGGGGACGAGCTTTTAGGGACGCTTGCGTGTCACACCTCCGTACGTGCCCATAGGCGGTTAACTGTTGCCGAGATGAATGCATTGCTACGTGATATGGAGAGGACCGAGCGTTCGGGACAATGTAATCACGGTCGACCTACCTGGGTGGAAATAAGTGCTCAGGAATTAGATAAGTTTTTCTTGCGTGGTCAGTAAGTATGGAATCGTTGTTGCCAGTGATTTGCTTGATGGGGCCGACGGCGGCGGGGAAAACGGCGCTTTCGGTTGATATTGCAAAAACCTTCGGTGCTGAAATTGTCAGTGTTGATTCTACTTTAATTTATCGGGGCATGGCTATTGGCACCGCCAAGCCGACAAAAGCGGAGCAGTGTGGCATTCCGCATCATTTATTAGATATTTTAGACCCGCACCAATCCTTTTCGGCAGCCGAATTCAGGACGCAGGCACTATTACATATTAAAACCATTCAACAGCAAGGAAAAATCCCCTTGTTGACCGGCGGTACGATGCTTTATTTTCATGCCTTATTTAATGGATTAGCTGAATTGCCCGCCGCTGACCCCGTTATTAGGCGGCGCTTAGTGGATCAATCTGAGCGGTTCGGTAGTGCCTTTATGCATCGGAAACTACAACAAGTTGACCCGGTTTCAGCGTTACGTATTCATTCGAATGACCCGCAGCGGATCCAGCGCGCGTTAGAAGTCTATACGTTAACGGGGCAGCCTTTATCACACCATTTAGCGGCTCAACGCCAACAGGTCATGCCATTTTCTGTCCTGAAGTTGGTGTTAGCACCGGAAAATAGGCCTGGGTTACATGAAAAAATTGCTTTACGGTTTCACGCGATGCTTGAAAGTGGGTTGATTGAAGAAGTTGAAGCATTATTTCAACGCGGTGATTTGACAGCGCAACATTCGGCTATGCGCGCCGTGGGTTATCGACAGGTCTGGCAATATCTGGACGGCCAGCTTAATTATGAAGAAATGGTGTTTAAAAGTATTGTGGCAACCCGGCAGTTAGCCAAAAGACAGTTTACGTGGCTGCGAAAAATGGACGATGCCCTTTGGTTTAATGCAGATAATAATATTAAGGATGAACTCTATGGGGTATTAAAGGAATATTATTAAGTGGGCAGTATTTTGTAAAAAAGTAAGGTATATCATGGGGTTACATTTTTCTAGGTAAAATCATTGCAAAGATAAGGTTAAGTGGGTATGTTGTAAGGTGATAATAATAATAATAAATTAAGGGAGGTTGAAATGTCTAAATCCCATAACTTACAAGACATTTTTTTAAATACACTTCGAAAAGAACATACGCCGGTGTCAATATTCCTAGTCAATGGGATTAAATTGCAGGGTAAAATTGATTCTTTTGACCAATATGTTATCTTACTTAAAAGCAATGTAAGCCAAATGGTTTACAAGCATGCTGTTTCCACGATTGTTCCCACCAAGCAGGTTAAAATTCATTCCGATACTGTCGAGCATGAAGATTAGTTTGTGTTAATTTAAATAGGATTTTTTTTTGTTTGATCGCCCGAAGAACGGTAAGCAAGCCGTATTAGTTCATATGGCCTTGTTCAAAGAGAGTAATGACTTAAATGAGCTTCAAGAACTGGTTTTATCTGCAGGTATTCAGCCACTTGCGGTGCTGACCGGTCGTCGTAATCGACCCGAACCCAAGTATTTTATTGGTACAGGAAAGCTTGAAGAATTAAAGACTGTCATTCAGCAGCATAATGCCGATGTGGTTGTTTTTAATCATACGCTGTCACCACGGCAAGAGCGTAACTTAGAAGAAGCGTTAGAGAAGCGAGTGGTTGACCGCCAAGGGCTGATCTTGGATATTTTTGCGCAGCGAGCGAAAACCCACGAAGGAAAATTACAAGTTGAGTTGGCGCAATTACAACATTCGTCGACACGGCTTATTCGAAGCTGGACTCATTTAGAGCGTCAAAGAGGGGGGGTAGGCTTAAGGGGGGGGCCAGGAGAGACGCAATTAGAAGCGGATAGACGGTTAATCCGGGTAAAGATGCGGCAAATTAGAGGGCGTCTAGAGAAAA
>LWDU01032306.1_pt1 | contig 14807 bp, 12 predicted proteins | sample 727161 | NCBI WGS metagenome assembly LWDU01 (sample SAMN04566230, study PRJNA314399) | hydrothermal vent metagenome | isolation source: deep sea hydrothermal plume seawater | place: Mexico: Gulf of California, Guaymas Basin | collected 2004-07-11 | reverse complement strand
AACCGGCGGCGGCGATGATATCGCTGAAGTAGATGGGGTGCGTGTTGTGATTATGGAGGTCGTCGGCGACCTCAAAAAGATGACAAAAATGTTGAAGGAATTAACCCTCGACCAAGAAAAACCAACATTGGCAATCCTCGGCAGCATCGAAGGCGGTGGAAAATTGATGGTTGCGACCACAGAAAATTCTCCAGCGGCAGAGCGCTATAATGCAGTAGATATCCTTCGTGCAATCTCTTCTCATATACGTGGTGGCGGTGGTGGAAGACCGACATTTGCTCAAGGTGGCGGATCTCACCCCGAAGGTTTAGCGGATGCACTCCAAGCAGCTCGTGAACTCATAGGTGTTTGAGAGCAGCGATATCGAAACCAGAAATCGCATTACTAAGGGCATCCTTGGGCGAAAACCAGCAAAAATCACTCCAATTTGCCCGATAGGTGAAAGAAAGAAAGGAAATCCCCTCTGAGGTAAAAATATTTTGAGTGATAACCGGTTTTTCATCCAAAAGTGAAATCTCGATGCCCATCTCCTCAAAAGTTTCACGCACACATCCAGTTTCTGGATGCTCATCATGGTCCATATATCCGCCCGGCAATGTCCAATGACCAACGAAGTGCCCACGCTCGACCTTACCCATCAATACCTCCCCTTTTGGATTCATAATCATAACCTTGGATACAACTCGATGGATCGAGCGGTATATTGCCTCGCGTGCAATCGGATGAACACAATCGTCGCTTATACAATCATCTTTCCAAGCCCAATCTTTGGGTTAATGACCTCAATTCCCATAAAATGGAAGCGGTTTTTCACCACCCAAGTCAAGTCTAAACCATTAGCCTCTTCTGGGGTGGGAAAGCGATATTTTGTGGTGCCGATTCGGTTTGTCGACGGTAAAAACGGACCGTTTCCATCCTTGTCTACAAGCAATACTTTGCCGTCGTGCTCAAGGTAAAGCACACTTGGTGGGTGGTCCATGTTAGCAACCACTCCGCTCAATCTGTATCAATGATTTCATCGGCGGCACTTTCATGATTGTAATTACCTTCTTCTATTAGTGCGGCCGGTAATTCTTTTTTCACTTTAGCACCGAGTATCTTCAAATCCTGAGTTCTTTTGAGAACATTTCCAGTTCCACCAACCAATCGATTTCTGGCTTCATCGAATGCTTCAGCTGCTTGCTTTATTTCGAAACCAACCACCTCAAATGAATCCATGAAACCAACAATTTTATCGTGAAGTTTCCCTGTTTCTTCCATTAATTTCAACTGGTTAGCAGATTGATTCTCTCGCTTCCATATTTCTTGGATTAACATCAGTGTAGTTACTATTGTCGCACCGGTGACAACCTTTACTCTGACATTACCGGTAATGTCGATGTATAGGTCAGGGCTATTTCTCATCGCCGCTCCATAAGCGCTCTCAAGAGGGACGAACATCAACACAAAATCCACCGAGTTCACCGATGGTAAAAGGTGATAATTCTTCGAGGCCAAATCCTTTACATGATTCTTGATCGATTTACAATGGGCGGCCATTGCCGAATCTGCGCTCACATCATCTTCAGCATTAACATATAATTCCCATGCTTTTAATGACACCTTTGAATCGATAATTACGTGGCGCTCTCCCGGTAAATTGATGATAAAATCAGCTCGGGGTCTAGTACCATCGGGTAGTGTTTCCGAGAATTGGCGTGAATAATCAGTTCCTTCAACAAATCCAAGTGATTGTAATAAATTTTCCAGCACCAATTCACCCCATGCTCCCTGAGCTTGGGCATCTGCTTTGAGGGCCCGAGTCAAATCCTTTGTATCCTTGCTCAACTCAATTCCCAATTGAGAAACTTTGCCGATTTCGCTTTCCAACTTTGTACCTCTTTGAATATTTTCTCTCTCAATTCGGTTTGCGTTTTCCATATAGGTGCTCATAGATTTAGATAATTCTTCTGTAGCGGCTGAAAACGATTGCTCCTTTTGGGCATCAGCTTTAGCCACGACTTTATCAAGTGCATCTCGAGCAAGTATTGTGAAGGTCGATTTTATTTTATCCTCGTATTCCAATTGCTGTTTTTGGAATTCTTCGTCTCGACTTTCGAGTCCTGCCTTGATAATCGAAGTCTCATTTTGAGCCTCTTGAACCATGATTTTTCTTTGCTGCAACATAATTACCCAGACAATTATTGCCGAAAGTGCAGCGGATGCGATGATGTATAGTACTTCCATCTTAGTCCCTCGGAAACGAAATAATTGTCGGGGGTTTTTGAACACTCTGATTTCTAAGGTGATGTTTGCGCTTAATTTGAAGTAGAACTTGCATCACAGATACCGACATGCGAGTCGAGCAAATCAACGAGGGCGTTTGGGCAATGACTTATCTGGTCGTGTGCGAAGAGACAAATAAAGCGACTTTGATCGACCCGGTTTGGGATAATCTCTCAGATTATTTGTCGATACTAGAAGAACAAGATCTGGAATTGACCCATTGCATGGCGACTCATACCCATGCCGATCACATAACGGCTTGTTTCACCCTTCGTGAACAAACCGGATGCGAATATCTAATGTGGAATGGAACACCATCTTTAGGAGTGAGTATTATGGTCGATGAAGAGACCTCTATCACCATGGGGGAAGTGGAATTTCATTTCCATTACACACCAGGCCATACAGCCGATTCAATGGTGATCGAAGCCGAAGGTTTCATCTTTACTGGGGACCATTTATTCACAGGTAAGGGTGGAGTCGGTAGGGACGATTTACCAAGTGGCCGGCTTCATCATCACTGGCAATCTCTTGATGTATTGGAACGATTCGAAGGGGATGTCTTGGTCTGTACCGGACACGATCCCCCAGGGACGGAGATGATGAGTCTAGAGTGGAACCGTGAAAATAATCATATTCTAAAAATGGATACTTACGAAGACTTTGCAAATTGGCAAGTTGAGACAAGTGAAAAACTAGGTGGGGTTTCAAAAATAAAAATCGCATTGCCAGCTAACCTTTTTGCTGAGATTCCAGCAGATATTCCTTGGCTTGAATGAACTTGGTTTAATCAAGACTTAGTTCTTTAGGAATTCTTTGTTTACTAGTGTTTCAGCAACATTTCCATCGAGGGTAGTCATTACTGCTGCAGCGATATCGGTGCCAACCCTTTGTTGAGCTTCCAAGGTCGCTGCTCCGATATGAGGAGTTCCGTGAAAATTTGGATGCAGCATTAATGGATGGCCATTGGTCGCTGGCTCGATTTCGAATACATCGAGTGCAGCACTTGTAATCGTACCTTTTTCGAGCGCATCCAATAGATCCTCTTCATCGACTATTCCACCGCGTGCACAATTGACAATATGATTACCACATTTAATTCCATTCGCCTTACCTGGCATCAAGGCCATTCGCTTTGCATTAACCAGATGATGGGTTTCATCGCTTAGATTACAATGGACCGAGATGTGAGTGCAGGTCTCAAAGAGGGTGTCAACCTTTTTGTGCAAAAATGCACCTTGTTGGCGGGCGATTTTTGGAGGGAGATAAGGGTCGTAAGTGTGAATTTGCATACCCATCGCTTTAGCGACAGCAGCAACGCCTTGGGCGATGCGGCCGAAACCGATGAGGCCGAGCGGCTTACCACTCAATTCGGTTCCTATCATCTGTTTTTTCTCCCACTTTGAACGCCTTAAGCCACGGTCGGATTTTGGAATATGGCGTAAAGATGCCACAAAATGTCCGATCGTCAATTCGATTACAGATTGAGTCGAGGCCCGTGGAGCATTCACGACTTGAATCCCGGCTTCTCCAGCCGCTTTCAGATCGATATTGTCAACTCCTACCCCCGCTCTTCCAATCACGGTTAGTCCTTCGGTAGCAGCGATTATTTCTGCGGTTAATTTAGTCGCACTGCGTACTATAATAGCATCGAAATCCGAAAGTGCACCGGCTAGTAAATCATCTTTTTCAATGAATTTGAGTACCACTTCATGTCCTCCTTTTTCAAGGATTTCAACCGCTTCAGGTGCCATACCGTCGGTCACAGCAATGCGTGCCATATTGAGAGGTTGCCCCGCCCCTACTCCATGAACGTTCTTGAGTAAGTCACACTCTGGTCGGTATCATGGCAGGTACTATCGACCTCGAGAATCTTCTCTGGGCGCTCGGGATTCTCTTACTCCCACTTCTGCTTGCTATCCCCGCAAGAATCTTCTATCAAACCCTGTTTTTAGGAATCGGTCCGGCCGAAAGGTCGTATCGTGCGATGGTCCAGCGCATCTTGGACGCCGGAATGCAAGTCGAGCATTTCCGCGATGCTCTCAGCAATGAATCTCGCAAATTAGGAATAAAACCAGGAAAAGCTCGTCTTAATGAAACCGATTTGCTCTACCCTTTGGGTTTGGCGCATTTCTTGTTGACACCAATGGTTCTCATTCTCCCGGTTTTAGCGGTAGCGGCATTACCGATTGTGATATTGGGTGCGCCTGTGCTGTGGGCTCTTGAGATCATTCTGATCAGGCAGCGTTTACTCATCAATATCATCAAACGCTTGGAAACTTGGTTTGGAAAGCAAATCATCCATATTCCTGATTCAGGCCATGGCCATGTGAGCGAATCTTCAACTATTTTGGAGACCTCAAATATGGCGGTTCACTTTTACAAAGTCCCCCGTGTGGTCTTTTTAGGTCTTTTTGCATGGTTAATTATCCATTGGATGTTCAGATTGGAAACAGGCTTAATCGAGATAATTCTAGCAAGCGTTTTGTATATCTTCATGCTTGGAGTAATCGGAATCATCACTACCGCACTCGAATCTGATCTCGTGCTGGTAGATCCTTCCAAAGGTCGAATAATGCCCATCTCCGATTGGCTTGATTCGATGCTTAACCCAATTGTAGGGGTTGGTTTGCTCTTTTTGCTCGGACGAGATTTGATGTTTGAAGCCCGTGATGGCAACGCGGTTTTATTCGCATTGACCGTCCTGATAATCTTGTATTGTGCAACTGCGGTCGGGATTACCTTCCAATGGGGGTATGCTTGGTGGCGTGGAAAACAGATCAGGGTGCAATTTGAGGCTCAAGCGATTGAAAAACTCAATCCGTTCTCCTATGATTTGACCCGCAATCGAGGTCGAATCCAACTCAATGTCAGGTGCACCATGGCCGAACGTTTAGCCGATCAAATAGGCCCTAAACGCGAGCTATCATTCGCGGATTTGGATAATTTGCCATCTGCCCATAGCGGGGTTATCACCAGCCCGTCCAATCCTTTGAAAAAATAGCCCCATTCATCACTTTCACTTTTTTGACTAGGCGTTGTATTCTAAGCCTTGATGTGCGTGATTATACTAATCCTCGTCTTCTTCATCAATCCACTCTTCATAACCGCTTTCCCGGCGGCGCAAAGCATCCAATAGCATGACAATACAACCGATGAGGAGGGTTACTACCCCAGTCATCACCAATGACGACTGCGATGAGAAAAATCCATCATCAACCGGAGCAGGGTCGATGTAAACATCGAGTGTGAAAGAATTATTTTCACTACTTTCATCGACTACATTGTCTGAGTCTATAATAATCACTAATTCTAACTCGCCAATCCAATCAGGGACCCATTTGATGACGACAATACCATTTTCGAAATCTTGAGCCGTGATGATAACGGTTTCAATCTCCTCAAAAACAATTCGATCATCGACCAATGTATTTGCACCAAAACTCAAATTTATTTGTTGATTATATTTGCTGCCTTGGTTGCTGATATCTAGTTTTATTGAATTTTTTTGGCCCAAGATAATCGGTTGCGAAAATACATTTGCAGAAATAATTTCAAAATCTGGTCTTGTCTCTTCAATAGAGATCCGGAGAGGCCATGTTTGTGCTGAGTATCGCCGACATCGAACCAACATTCTAGATAATCTCCTCTGATTGTTTCGAAACTAAGATTGACAACAAATCTCGAAATGTCGCCCCCGATAATCAGAGTCGCCTCGCCAATTATCTCATCACCCAGAGTCGATAATCCTGATTTGGCAATACATGTTACCGGGATATTTTCAGAGTTCAAGCCAGCATCGATCTCTTGCAACTCGAATTGGAGAATTAACCCGGTTGAATTCATTGCGACCATAGCCGGTTCAAACCCAATGATCGTCGGTGCTTGGTCATCTATTTGCAACCGAATTGGAATTGGTGTAGGCTCGATGATGCCATTCCCAGCATAGACTCCGAGAGAAACCGAATATGAATAGCTAGGTGGAGCCAAATCCACCGCCACAAATCTGACCTTCCCAGTAAATGTTAATGTGGTTCCTTCAGCGATATAATCGCCTTCAATCAAACTCCGGTTTCCAGCATTTAAGGTGAAATTTTCAAGCATAATATCAGGATTGAAATGCCATATTACCCCGGGGTCGTAATTTTGTTCACCAGATGAATCGGTCACTTTGAAAGTCAAATCCCTGTCCTCAACGCCAACCCCTTCAAATTGTGGACTTGCCATGAAAGACAAATTGAGATAAATAGAGGAATTAACCTCGAATAAACTAGAGGATTCGATTGTCAAATAAGGATAGTTTGAAACAAATTCTCCACCTCTTTACCAAGTAAAACCGCGTGTCAATTCAATTTCCTCCACATCTTCTAATCCGTTAATATCAGATAATGTTAGATTGATCCAAGCCAAATGTCCTGGGACTAATGTATCTCCTCCCGGCAATGTGAAACTGAAATTCTCTAAGGTACTTGATTGTGGGACCAGAGATGTATAATGGATGGAATCATTTGCGACCCCGGGGCCAGATCCAAGTAAATTTCCAACTTTGTCCGAGCCTTCGATGAAAATTGAAACCAATTGGCCGTGAGCATTGAAAGTATCATCGAATTTCGCATGAAAATAATCCGATTGGTTTACCCGCAATAATGGCTTGTTTGCATACTCTGAATATTGCGGGATTCCATCACCATCATCGTGGAGACCTTCGACCCAATCATTAAACTTCCATTATCTAAGCCGAGTGAATCGGAACCATCGGTAATCGTTACGTTGAATAATTGATTTTGCTCAGGTAAAATTCTGGTTCCAATTGGGCTATTGGCTAACATCCCTGGACTGGTTGCATCAACATTGAAAGTTAGGTGAGCCAACCCCGGGGTCGTGTAATCGTTAATCGATAAATTCGCTCCGATGGTTAATCCATCATATTGGTTCAAACTTGGAACCTGAGTAAAAATGGAATAGGCACCACTAGAATCAACAGTTCCATTTCCGCTAATATTTTGAAGGTTGATCACTACATCGTTTACCATTGGATAACTTGTCTCATCCAAAAATCGGATGGTTCCAGCCACTCTCAAAGTATCACCGCCAGCGACCCATTCAGTGGGCTCAACTATGGTCGAACTATCGGATGGTGCCGTTTCATCATAAACAACGAATGACGTGATATGGAGCCTATTTTCATGGAATGTTTTTTGACTAGATGGCCGGTTAACACTCAAACCGTCTACTGTCCATGCTTGAGTTTGCCAAATCACATTTTCGAGTACTGGCCAGTTCCAATTAGAACTGAAATTCCAGGACATTCTCCCGGTATCACTATTCAACGGATTCCAATACCCACTCATGTTATCGACAAAATTACTGGGATCGTTTATCCAGGTAGTATCGTTTTCAAATGAGTGGAAAAACATTGGTCTACTCGCAACATTTGAGAGTAGCGGATACATCGTAACCCATGACAAATTATTCAAACCTTGGTAACTGGTTACCTCTATGTCTATCGAATCAATTTCGCCGTCTGGAACAATTGTATTTCCTGGTAATGAAATTGCACCAATCGAAGGAGGACGGTCGCCTTGACCTAGCCAAAGGTTGAGTAATTTGATGCTACCTGCACTACCGCTTGTTACATTGATTGGGATACTAACATTTCCAGTTGCATCAACTGTTCCATTCGATAAGTGTTGATTCATTTCACTCAATAAATCATTATTTGGTGAAATGGTCACCGCTGCTTCCCAATCGTATTGAACTTCGATATCGCTTATTACCAAAGTTGAATTCCCAGTAATATTTAGTGGAATGTCAACGAATTCATTGCCCCAATCATCGGTAAAACTAGCGCTAGCATTTGCTAAATAGTCATTGAGAGTATTAGAAAAGTCAGGTATAGACGAAGCATTGCTAAGGTTACCGGTATGGTTCCATTCAAAATTGCCATCTGCTCCGACATCGAGTCCAGCAGTAACATCATCGCTGCCGGCGAAGGTAATTACCAAGCGGGGACCATGTGTGGAATTTTGTCTTGCGATAATGGTCAAGCGGGAGCCATCGGGTTTGGAAGTATTTTCATCTCCGGTGAGTAATAAGCCATTATTTATCACAGTACCATTGGCCCAAGATTGAACTAAATCGGTGAGGTTTTGGTTTTGATAATTTAACCAATTCATCTCAAGATTAGCCGGTGAATCATAAACGATTCCAACCGAACTAAGTTTATCAGCACCGCCTGATGCTCCAGAGGCTGACCACGCAAAATCGGTTCCAGTGACATTATCAATCGCGTTATTCCATGTCACACCAGGACCATTGGTTACTGCAGCATTGACCTCTTGGCCCTCTTCCCATTGTTTTGACAATGGGAAAATTGTATAATAATGGGACGTGGTTACAGTTTGGGTCGAACCGGCTTGCTTCACCCCATCGCTGACAAATAATGATAGGTTTGCATCCAAAACTGTAGCTCCGGGCAATACACTCAGATCAAACCAATATACGCCGCGATAGATATTCCAATTTGCCCACTCGGTTTTACCGACTACCGTGTGGGTATGGTTCCCGAAATTTTTATCTTTATTGGCCGCATTTCCATAACTAGGATTTGGTTGATGTAAATAAGAATCTCTAACATCGCTACCGCTCAATGTCAATGTGCTCAAGGTCGAAACTTGTAGCGAAGATGAAGTCACGGTTGCATTCAAGGGTAATCTCAGGTAATGAGAGATTCATCGCAACTCGGCTTGAACCATCAGAGAATACATTCAGGTAACCGAATGAACCGTTTCCATCCCCTCCCCAATACCATTCCAAATCACCATCATCCCCAATATCGATAGCAATCGTTTCTGGAGACGTTCCATTGAAAGCTTGGCCGCTGATATCGAGATCTGCTGAACTGATAACCGAAGATGCTCCAAGAGTAATATTTGTCGTTACATCGTACCCTGCCTTAGAATAGTTTAATGTCATCGTTGTTGGGAATCCGGAGTTGCCAAAATGAGTGGTTGAGCCAGCAAATGCAGGTGCGGCTGGAATCGAGGCCAGCAACAAGAATACAATCACCATTGCGCGGCCTCTCATATTTTGGAATGGGCGCAACTAGGCATTGATAGTTGTGGTAACACATATTGCTACATCTGTAATTTAGATTGTCCCAAACCGAGAAAGTCCACTTTGTTTTTGGACACTGCTCTCAAAAAAGTGAAAGTGATTAACGGTCCAATACATTGAGGTAAATAACCCCAATTTCGATTAAAATCAATAGTAAAATTACGGCCCAGCCTCCGCTTACATCGGAATTGACGATCACATTGAATTCGCCTGCAAAACTCATAGTTTCACTTTCACCCGAAAACGGCCAAGGATCTCCTCCTCCGCCACCGCCGCCATCATCCCCTTCCAATGAGCCGATCATGATGTGAAAATCCTCGCCATCAGGTGCCCAATCAAAAGTTGAAGCATTGCCTACAGAAGGTCCACCTGCGACATAATCTATATTTGCGGAGCAGGATACTATCTCGCCGTTAGCATTACCTCCAGGCAATTTCTCGAGTTGATCAAAAGTTGCGACATCGATAATTCCGACCCATACCTCTGAGTCGTCCCAATTTAGTACCACGTCGATGTCCAACATAGCACCAGAGCCTGGAACATCGGAAAACGCTTCTTTGGTCACGCCACAGAATCCGGCATCCGGTTTAGGAATTTCAGGATAGAGTTCTTCGCTCGACCAACCGACCAAAGAGCCGATTATCAACAAGCCGACTACGACGCTTATCACCGCTTTAGCCCCGGCCATGGAAGTGGTTGGCAAGACCTAGCCCATAAGTCTGTGGCGAGCGTGTTCTTCAAGAACCCTCGACAAAAGCCACAGTTCATGGGAGCGAGGATTCTCATCCATTGTGACCTCGATGCATTTTTTGCTGCGGTTGAAACCCTCCATCACGACCTTGATCCTGAAATTCCGTTAATCCTTGGTTCCGACCCCAAAGGGGGACGGGGTCGAGGCATCGTCTCGACCTGTAATTATGCTGCAAGAAAATATGGAATCGGTTCGGCCATGCCAATCGGTGAGGCATGGCGCCGCTGCCCAGGCCCGCCCTTCGGGCCAGGGAATTATCTCAAATCTAGCAGAGGGCTCTATTCTAGAGCTTCGAGAAAGGTGATGGAAATCCTTGAAAAATATGCAGATAAATTCGAAAAAGCCAGCATCGATGAAGCGTACTTGGATGTTACAGAATATTGTGATGGCGATTGGGACAAGGCTCTTGCACTATGCAGAGTTCTACAAAAGGAAATCATCGACCAACTCGGATTATCAGCATCGTTTGGAATCGGGCCGACTAGGATTCTTGCCAAGATGGGGAGCGAAGAGAACAAACCAGCAGGTATTCATCGAACAATGCCGGACCAAATAACGGATTTTTTTGAAAATAGACCGGTTAGAGAAGTACCAGGTATCGGTCCAAAAAGTGCAACCCGTTTAGCCGAATGGGGAATAGACACGGTTAGTGCGGCTACCGAAATGGGGGAAATTGCGCTCAGTCGTTTCACCTCAGAGCGATTTGCATCGTGGATAATGGGAATGGCTGAAGGCGATACTAGCGCTGAGGTGAGTCAACTTAGAAGCAGAAAATCGGTAGGAAAAGAGCATACTTTTGAAAGGGACCAACGGGACCCTGAAATCGTTTTGGAGAGACTTACAACACTTGTTTCTAGAGTGATGAAGCGAGCAAAGCAAATGGAATTAGCAGGGAGACTTGGTGAAGTCAAAATCCGCTACCAAGGCTTCGAAACTCATACTTACGGTTATTCGATAGCGGTTGCAATGGACGAGGAATCGGTATTCATGAGATTAGCCCATTCTTTATTTGCGAAAAACGTCGATCTTGATCGCCCGATACGATTGATAGGATTCCGTTTAGGAAATCTGGAAATGCCGGAAACTCGTCAAGTTACCTTGAATATTTCAGAAGAATAGAACTAAACTCAGAGGTAGCCGCGTTTCTTAGCACAACATTTGACAAATTTTTTCCCGCTATTGCACGGACACTTTGTTCCTCTCATGTGGCATTTAGCATATTGTTTTCCAGAGCCACAATTACATCTTGCTTTAGGTCCATTCGGTAAGCGGGAGAACCCGACAATTTCGGAGACCAACCCATGGTCCTTCGCCATTTGCTGCTTTTGGTAAATTCGTTTTTCTTCAGCCGAAAGCGATTCCCACATTTCAAGATCGATATCATCGATAACTCCATCATTATTGATGTCGATTAAGCCCTTTGGTAATTTGCGTTTCGCCTCTGGTAATGCTTGAGGCGGTGGGCGGGTTCGCCCTCCACCGCTAGCACCAGCTGCTGCTGCCGCACTCGATTCGCCATAGATTCGGCTGCCTAATTCTTCTTGCATATGTCTTAATTCTGCTAATGATTGAGCGAAATCTCCAAGGTTAATTCCAGCCTCTTCAATCGTATCATCAGGGATGAAACTAGATAATCCGATATCTTCTGCTCGCAATTCTATCAAGGATAATAGATCACCAAAAGCACCTTCTGGTAATAGCCTCTTATCTTCTGCTCTTTCGATTTTATTCTGAATTGCTCGCAATTCCTTTGAGGATGCTGCGCTCCGAATATTTTTCTTAAATTTATCAACACGCTTGTGTCTTTTATGAGAAGAGCGCATTGTTACGACCCTTACCATGTAGAACAATATCGTGCCTCCTACGGTTGCCATCGAGAGATATTGCCCATATTGGGTCTGAATTAGAGTGATGTATTTGCCGATGAATGGTAATTCTTCATACCATTCGCCTTTGACTTCGTCTTCGACGTCATCGATTATTTCAGAATCATCGATTATACAGCCTTCGGAATCAACTTCAGTATCTTGAGGTGTATCGGGACAAGAATCATCCCAATCGGGAATATCGTCATTATCTTGGTCTTTCCATATTTCACAGCCGTACCAATCCACTTCCCTTCCCTGGACAGTTTCACCACAATCATCGACTGAATCTGCGACACCGTCATTATCTTCATCATCGAATGATATTTCGCATCCGGTGGTATCGACACCAGCTCCAACTCTTGTCAGCGGGCAGGTGTCATCAGGATCATCATATCCATCGTTATCGTCATCATCATCTTCGGTTGAATCCAAACAGCCATCGTGGTCATGGTCTATTGCTGGGTTGCGGGTATTTGTATCCCAACCAGTCTCACCGATATAACACAAATCATCTGCATCACCGATCCCATCATTATCATCATCCCAATCTTCAGTGCCGTCTTTACAGCCATCAGCATCGTAATCAGTTGTTGGGTCTGAAGTCCAATCATTATTTCCATCAGGACATTGATCATTTTCATCCCATATTCCGTCGGAATCTAGATCCTCTCCCGATCCATTTTGGTTTGTCGAGCAGCCACTTGAATCTACAGTTTCTCCTTCAGTAGTGTTCGGGCAGGCGTCCTCCCAGTCTTCTATACCGTCACCATCGGCATCGAATCCTGAACCATTAGAACCTCCATCGAATATTGAACATCCATTACAAATAAATCTGAGATTACCTGTTGTATAATCTAAATGTGAAACGATTGGTTTACCATTTTGATCATAAACTAGCGATGGATTAATTCCAACTCTATTTTCTTCATTGCCTCCACTATCTATGGTTGCAACATTCCATACCTCTCCATTGTGGTGAGCAAATTTTAGCGTATTAGAATCTGTAGGGGACATTCCACCCTCGGTAAATGCAATACTTATTCCAGTGTATATGCCTGCACTATTCCAACCATATGAAAGAGAATTATCCGAGCCACCATTGGTATCTGCTATATCAGTCACTTGCCATGTATTACTCCTCTTTGCTAATTTCAACATTGAAGTATTTGCTTCAACATAGGTAACGCCTGCTATATTCTGGCAAAGTTGGCATTGGCTCATTTTCAGAGATAATATTGATCCAGCCCCTAACAAATTTACATCATTATCAATTGTTTCTGTAGTCCACGATGTTCCATCAAAATACGAGTAATATAGGATTTTGGCATCTGCATCATAATATGCAATGCGTGGCTCATCATCAACATTCAGATCAATCGAATTAAAGCCGGTCAGAGAACTAGTTGCAATTGTTTCAAATTGCCACTCAGTGTCCTCACTTTCATCAAATGAAGCATACATCAAATCTCCATTCCAATTGGTACATTCATCACAATAAAATGTATAAGAAATGTGAGTTACTAGGCTAGAGCCAGCACCCTCAACAGCAAGGGAATATAGTGCATAAACATTCCAAGCAGTTCCAGATGTTTCAGCAGCAACAACTACCGGTTCAGAGTTCCAAGTACAAGGAGTATTACCGCCACCGCCGTTCGGCATTGAATATTGAATTCTCAACTGTCTAGCATCTTCACTGTAGTACAATATTACTGGGCAATAGCCATCCGCAAGCACAAGTTCTGTCGAATGGACACCAGCATCTCCTAAGCCGCTAGCTATGGTTTCCGTGTACCAGTCTGTTCCATCAAAAAATCCATACCTGACCTCAAGATCACTAGTCACATCGTAATCATAATATGAAACATGAATATTCCCATTATCATCTATTGCCATTGATGAACCAAATCCCTCATTTCTAGAAGACTCAAGGACCTCCATCGTCCAAGAGTTACCTCCTCCTCCTCCAGAAGTGGGTATAGTTACACAGGAATTTTCCGTTGCAACTTGTGTACCATCAATGAAAAGTCTCACTTGTAGACAATATGTATATCCCCGATTAATACCATTCGCGTTTTCAGGACTGCTTAATTCCCATTCATCCCATATTACAAAAGAATCACTCCCTGCAGTAAAGTTTTCAGCACCTTCATCAATTAATGTATCCTGGCCTTCTTCAGACTGCCACAAGTAGTAATATATGCCATACGACTCTCCAAGAGTCAAATTTGAACTGTCAATGTCAGCAGTAAGGTTCTCACTAGCTGTATCAAAATTGAGATAAGCAGTACTATCCTCACTTCCGCCGGATGAGCCGCCGGAGGTTGATGTTGTGGCATACTTCAGGTCGTGATTGGTGACATCATAGTACGAGATATGCACATCATCATTGGAATCGATAGCCAGTGAGGTGTACTTGCCCACGACGCCTTCGGAATCGATGTGGCATACTTCAGGTCCTCATTGCCATAGTACGAGATATGCACATCATCATTGGAATCGATTGCCAATGAGGTATAAAGGCCCACGGCGCCGAGGGAATCGATGGTCGAGGTGACCCATGAACCGCTGGAATCGGTGGCATACTTCAGGTCGTCATTGCTGGTGTCATAGTACGAGATATGCACATCATCATTGGAATCGAGAGCCAGTGAGGTGTACTTGCCCACGACGCCTTCGGAATCGATGGTCGAGGTGACCCATGAACCGCTGGAATCGGTGGCATACTTCAGGTCCTCATTGCCATAGTACGAGATATGCACATCATCATTGGAATCGATTGCCAATGAGGTATAAAGGCCCACGGCGCC
>LWDU01040576.1_pt1 | contig 14814 bp, 12 predicted proteins | sample 727161 | NCBI WGS metagenome assembly LWDU01 (sample SAMN04566230, study PRJNA314399) | hydrothermal vent metagenome | isolation source: deep sea hydrothermal plume seawater | place: Mexico: Gulf of California, Guaymas Basin | collected 2004-07-11 | reverse complement strand
ATTCACCCGCTTGGATAAGGCACTTACCCGCCAATCGCCACGTCGTCACTGTGGCCAGCCCGTCGTAGATCAACTCATCAAGCACTTCTAACGCTTCAACGAGCTTTCCCTCGCCGAGAAATGCGGCCGCGAAATCTCCCACCTGCTGGGCATCCACTGGTACTCGCCGTCGCTTTTTCCTCTTGGGGGTCATGCAATTTTTCTCGCACCACTCGACTAACCAAGCGATTGCTGGCCTACTCACTCTACTACTTTGGTTAGAGAAATATAACGAGTAGAAATCTCACCTCGATACTCCACCATCGACTGGCGGTTCATTTTGCATCCCGAAACGACATAACCGAGACCACAACAATGAAGAACATCTCGACGAATCCCCTCGACTACGTTCATGGCATAGCGATGTGCATGTTCACACTATCGTTATTGTGGAGTGTGGGCATTGAGGCGAAGGCGTCAGATCCAGTGGTTCCAGTTATTGTCAAAGGTGAAGCACAGATCGTTCCAAAGTTTAAGGATCCGGACATTTGGATTCGCCACGACCTTTGGGTTGAATCTGAATTTGATTCCGATGACGACGGCAAATTAGATCGGATGCACGTGGCTGTCACGCGGCCCCGGCAAACGGACACTGAGGGACTAAAGCTCCCAGTCATCTACGTTTCAAGCCCGTACTTCGCAGGAACTGCGAAGGCATCGAGAGAGTATTTCTGGGATCCTCGCCAGGAACTTGGCGTAATGCCGCCGAAACGAAAAGAGACGCCATCGGTCAAGCAGCGCGGTGATCGACCGATCATCTCAAAATCTCACACCAAGGAGTGGGTACCGCGTGGCTTTGCTGTTGTCCATTCATCATCACCGGGAACGGGGCAATCGCAGGGATGCCCGACAGTCGGAGGTGACAACGAGTCACTTGGGCCCAAAGCAGTCATCGACTGGCTCAATGGACGTGCCTCAGGATTCACATCACCGATGGGGGATGAAACGGTGATCGCATACTGGTGCACGGGAAAGGTAGGGATGACGGGCACGTCGTACAATGGCACGCTAGCGCTTGCCGCTGCCACAACAGGCGTCGGGGGCCTTGAGGCAATCATCCCGATTGCGCCGAATACGTCCTACTACCATTACTATCGATCAAATGGACTGATTCGCTCTCCAGGGGGATACGTCGGAGAAGACATCGACGTCCTTTACGATTTCATCAACAGTGGCAATCCGGACACACGGAACCACTGTAACAGCACTGTCCGCGACAAAGAAATGGCCGATGGATTTGATCGAGTGAATGGTGACTACAACGACTTCTGGGCCGGTCGAGACTATCGAAACGATCTGAAGCCTCTAAAAGCCGCGGTGCTCATGTCGCATGGATTCAATGATTGGAACGTAATGCCCGAACATAGCAACCGGATTTACCAAGCGCTCAAGGGACAGGGAGTTCCTATCCAAATCTACTACCACCAGGGTGGTCACGGCGGTTCGCCACCGATCAAGTTGATGAATCGCTGGTTTACTCGTTACCTTCACGGGATCGAGAATGGGGTCGAAAAAGACTCTCGCGCCTGGATTGTCCGGGAAAACGACGACCGAGCCAAACCGACGGCCTACGCCGACTATCCGAACCCGGCCGCATCGGCAGTAACTTTGCACCTCACGTCTGGGGCACCGGAACGGGGCGGTCTGGCCGTGATGGCAGCACCCAACCAAGGCGCCGAGTCGCTGGTCGACAACTATTCATTTAACGGTGAAGTATTGGCGCAGGCCGAGTCGACGAACCACCGGCTACTCTACACCACTCAAAAACTGACCAAACCGGTTCATCTATCGGGAACCGCCAGCATCACGATCAAAATGGCCTCCGATCGACCAACCGCCAATTTGTCGATCTGGTTGGTTTCCTTGCCTTGGAAAGAAGGATCCAAGGTAAAAGTGACGGAGAACATTATTACGCGTGGCTGGGCGGACCCACAAAACCACAGTTCGCTCGTCGAAAGCGAACCATTGGTACCGGGGCAATTCTACGAAATGACGTTCGACCTTCAGCCCGATGACCAAGTCATTCCGGCAGGGCAACAGATTGGCTTGATGATCTTCTCAAGTGATCGCAATTTCACACTGCGTCCCAAACCGGGCACAGAACTGACGATCGATCTCGACGCAACCTCCATCACGCTTCCAATCGTTGGTGGCGAAAAAGCGATGACCGACGCCTGGCAGCCGAAGTCAGACGAAAAAAAATGATCCTGAGAAGCCACCGCGGGAGAGTGCCCACCGGCCAACTCGGCCGGCGGGACGGTCGAGCTGGTGAAGGCCTATCGATCCACCAACACCGTGTATTCGTAATTCAGCTCGCGTTGCTCGCCCGGTTGGAGAATCAATGTCCAGGTCAATTCGTACCGCCGATTGACCGAGTAAACGCCTTCCTCACGAAGGGTCACATCGGGCTTGTCATCTGCCTTGACGAGTTTGCCGGAGAACTGACGCCGCACCATGATCTCGACCACTTCATTACGGTGATTGCTAATAAGCAGTCGGCCTTCGACACCAACTTATTGGAAGTCATTTCCGCCGATATAGACCACATCACGATTGCCCTGTTTTTCATTTTCCGACGCAAGGGTGCGGATGCTCAGGGACTTCGGCACTCGCAGTGTGGTCTGTTCGCCGCGACTCACCCAATAACTTACTGTCTGCCCATTGAAGCGACCGTCGCGCATGATTGTCGCCGGCCCGGTGGTCATTGGGATCGTCAGCGGATTACGAAATTGCAACGCATCCCACGGATCGACTTGGTACTTTTCTGGATCCTGGTTCCTTTCATGCTGGCTGATGTGCCTGCCATATGGATTGCGAGTGTCCGGTACAATCCACTCAACAATTCGCTTGTAGTCGGTTGAACCAGTCGCGACTGGAACGGACAGCGACTCGTTCTTGCCGAGCGAATGGCGGCCAATCGACTCGTAATGCAAATCAACTCCCGAGCCCCCAGGCGCGGCGCCGAGGTCAACTGGCAAGGCAACTCGTCGGCTGACTGGTATTGCCAATTGCTGAGAAATGGAGTTGCGCAGGAAGACGCTCTGAACGGCAGCGCGATTGTTGATTTGAGCAAAAAACTCAGCCCAACTTGTCGTCGGAGAAAACGGCGATGTCACATGCTGAAAACGCACGTTGGGAAAACCGGAGATTAACTTCAGCTCGGCGTCGACGAGCGGGCCAAGCTCATTGCGAACGATCGCCTTCTGACGTAGTGTGAGCCGATTGTCGTCCACGAGATCGACAAGGTAACTGGGCGACCATGAGAGGCCCATCGTTAGGTAACGGATTCGCACCGGCTTGTCGGCGTTTTCGCCCGCGGGAACATTCAACAACAAAACGGGGCGGCGACGAGTGATGGTCTTGGTGGTACCCTTCACGCTGAGGTGCGCGATCAGAGAGCGATCGATATAGGACTCCCCAGAAGACGTCTCGAGCACAAGGTATTTGGTCGCCGTGGCATTGCCGACCGTTGGTCCAAAGGTAGAGTAGTTCACGACGGGCGTTGCCTCTCCGCTCTCCGCGTACTTGCGGACAATGCCGATGATCGGAGCTGGCATGTCTCGGAGAACGACGGTCACATTGCGTCCTACCAGGTCCCGCTGCAGGTCCACTTCGCCATAACGGGGCTCGACTTCTACGTCTCGTACCGCAATTCGAGCTGTCACGTCCGCAGCTCCAATGAACCACAACGTTCCGTGGATCGGTTTAGGGATGTCCGAGATGCGAAACTCGCCGGAGGCACCAGGGGTTGCTTCTCGCTCCACCAAAGCAAGACCGTTCTTGAACATTGCCACCGAAATCACGCGACTCTCTATCGCCTGTTCCTGAGCGTAGCAGGGCGAGTAGAGGAGTGATTCACAAGACCAGACGACCAACAACGCAGCGACAGACAAGTGCCAGACAACTCGATTCATACCAAACTCCTTTGGAAGACCAATTCACGTGTTCGGCTATTTTACGGTTGGAAGTTCATGGACGCGCGTAACAACTATGTAACATCTCGCGAGAGTTGCGAAAAAAATACCCGAGTTCTTGCTCAGCATCGTCTCCGCGGAGTTTTCGGAGGTGTTTGCACGTCCGTTGTTCGATCGGCAACGATTGATTTCGCCATGCCGGGCATGTGCACGAATAGACACCTCCCGTGTTGGTCAGAACATAGGGCTGGGCGTCTGAACCTTGCATCTCAACGGATTCGCCGTCATTTAAATCGGGCATCTCGATACTCCCTGCAACCCTCTTTATGCTAATTTCGTCGCATCTACTGGTACAGATTCTCAAGGCTAAACCAATAGCTTAAGATAGTGCCCAACACGCCGTTGGCAATTGCATTTCGGAGCAAGATGATGGAACAGAAGGTCGTTGCGCCCGTGAAGATTGGTGTCGTCGGGCTCGGTCGCTTCGGGCGTCTTCATTCATTGACGCTCGCTGGCTTAGCAGAAGCCGAGCTCGTCGCAGTCGTAGGGCGGCGTCAAGAGAGCCTCGACATGCTGGCGACAGAGCTTCCCAGTGTTCCCGGCTGGACGAGCCTTTCAAAGGCCATTGATGAGGCTGCCGCCGAGGCTTGGGTGATCGCGACCACCACCGCAGCCCACGTGCCGTTGACGAAAATACTGCTCGAAAACGGGAAAACCGTTCTGCTCGAAAAACCAATCGCCGACAACCTTGACGAAGCCCTCAGCCTCGCCCCATTCGTGCAACCCGACTCAAGTAATCTAATGATTGGCCACATCGTATTGTTCAATAGTGAATTTCAGCAGCTGCGCGATGTGGCAAGTCAGCATGGTTCGATTTCGTACATCAACTGCGTCCGCCACCGACCAGCCAGCATTGTTGTCGATTTTCCGGGCGAAAACCCGTTGCACGCGGCAATGGTGCATGATCTGTATGCCACTCAAGTGCTACTCGATCGAATGGAACCCGATCATTTTAGCGGTCAATTTCATCGGACCCAAGGTGGCCATATCGATTTGGCGCTGGCTCAACTCACATGGAATGACGGACCGGTCGCCTCGTTTGCTGCGTCGTATTTGACACCGAGCGGTATGCCACCGCGAGGGTTCGATCGAACGGAGGTCTTCGGGGAGGGCTGGTCAGCGCGAATTTCGCCTAACCCACGGCCCATCGAGGTCTGGGACTCTCAGGCCTCTTGGCCTTTGGCGCTGGAAGTCCGCGCAAATCCGCCCAGCGGAATGATGGCCGAGGAACTGCGGTGCTTCTGTCGCGTCGTGCGCGGATTGCAAGCCGTCCCAGAGGGAGCAACCTACACCGATGCAGTGCAGGTACAACAGTGGATGGAAAAGATAAACGCCGCGGCGAAATGAGACGATTTGACAAATCAGCCGGCACGCGCTAGCCTAGCGTCCGGTTATTCGAAAATGCTCGACAGGATAACAGCGACGTATCGACCGCTGAATCAATTGCGGCAAGAGCTCGCCTGGAATGCCGTTGCCGCCCGCCCGCTCAACGGCGTGTCAAAAGCCACAGCGAAGCCGTCACAATGACCAACCAGCGCGGTACTCCGGATGGATAAGCTGGTCAGCTTCCGGCAGGCCCTCCATCTTCAAATTCTCCGAGTCCCAACGACATCGTTTACCCGTCCTCAACGCAATATTGCCAAGCAGCACCATCTCGGTGAGAGGGCCGGCATTGTCAAAGTTGGAGAGAGCGGCAGGCCCTCCCTTGCAGGCGTTGATCCACTCCTGATAATGGCCCGGCGAATCGGGAATTGTCGCTTCTGGTTTGGCCGCGGCGGAGCCTTTGACGATTTGGCCCTCGCCCCAGTAATGGGGAGTAAACAGCGTTGCCGAATCACCGACGATCAGCGACCCGTTGGTCCCGAGTTTTTGACCGGGTGCCAAATCGGCGGGGGGTTTTTTGCCCCCGTCGTACCAGGTCAGCGTGACCGGTCGCAAAGCTCCGCGTTGGGGAAACTGATATCGGATGATCGACCATTTTGGTGCGGTCTCGGAATTGACGCCGGACGATTCCGCTTCCACGACCGTCGGAGCAACAAGTTTCAAAGCCCAAAAGGCCGCATCCATGTTGTGGCAGGCCATATCTCCCAATGCGCCGGTGCCGAAATCCCAGAATCCACGCCACTTGAACGGATGATAACCATCATTGTAGGGCCGATAAGATGCAGGGCCGAGCCAAAGGTCCCAGTTGAGATGGGAAGGCGTTGGTTTCGATCCCTTCGGTCGGTCGATGCCCTGTGGCCAAATCGGGCGGTCACTCCAGACGTGGACCTCGCGAACTGGGCCGAGACCGCCGGCCTGAATCCACTCGACCATCCGTCGGCTGCCCGATTCGCTATGGCCTTGGTTTCCCATCTGAGTGGCGACCGATTGCTCTCGTGCCGTTCTGATCATCTCTCGAACTTCATAGATCGAGTGAGCAAGTGGCTTTTGGCAATAGACATGATTGCCGAGTTTCATCGCGCCAATGCTGGCTACGGCATGCGTATGATCGGGTGTGCTGACAGTGACTGCATCGACGTCCTTACGTTCAAGTAGTTTCCGAAAATCAACGAACTTCTTAGCGGCCGGAAACTTTGCCGCAGCTTTATCCAGCCGTTGTTCGTCGACGTCGCAAATCGCCACGATGTTCTCACTGGCGACGCCGTGCATGTCGACCCATCCTTTTCCACCGACTCCGATGCATCCAATGTTGAGCTTTTCATTGGGTGACTTTGACTCACTACAGGCGGGTCCGGTCCAAACACCGAGAGTCAATCCGGCCAACGTCGCCGCCGAGTGAGCGCCAAATTTCCGTCGATCGATAACAGGCTTGTGATTCATTATCGGCTCCTTTAGATCCTGTCTTGCTGGAGATCAGTCTCCGATTCTACGCTGCTCATCAATTGGTTTGCAGCCATTTATTCATTTCGGACGGGATTGGGCTCGTTGTGACGTGTCAAGATGTTGGAAAAATCGTCGTTTTCTGCGGTGTTTTGCGGCAACGTTCGAGAATCGAGGCGGATAACAGTATTGCCGAACGAACAATAGTTGTCAGCGAGGCCGGAACGATGCCAGACGGGAAACGAAAACGTCGCCATAGCACAAACGCTGCCAGACGGCGCTGGTATGCGCTCCATCGGTCGCGACGATTCCGCCGCCGGTTCGGATTCGGTGAACAACCACTNNCTTGCTGGTCTCACCTGTTCCCTTGTAAACCGCCCGCAGCGGATAGGGATAGAGCGGCCTGGTCATCGTTACTTGGCCATTCTTATTCGTCATACGGGCGATCAAACGATCCGGTGGCTCGCCATGCTCACCCCAGCAAACCATCGTGGATAGCCAGTCGACAGTATCAAGTCCGGCACCGCCTCGGTAGTGTGTCACGCCGGGCAGTAGATACAGGCGAAAATAGTCTCTCACATCGGGGTCACGCAACTCGACTTCTTTGAAGTAGTCAACACTGGCCAGAGGCGTAAGCGGCCCGTCACTCCAGCCATGCCAAAGTATCAGCTTCCCATCACTCGCCTTGAATTGCGCGAGGTCCGGGTTGTCTGCAGCGAGGAACGTGTCCACCAAGTGGGAGTCCTTCTCCCAAGAGGAAAAGCCATAGGTGCTATAGTCCCAATCGGGATCATAGAAGACAAAATACTTACAGAAACCGACACCCAACGCGAAACCTGGATTAGTCACTTTCGATGCAAGTGACCATGTACGGCCTTTCACCTCACCTCCATCAATCGGCCAAACTGTTGTTTGGGTCATTTTTATCGAAAATGACCTACATCTTGCTATACTTGGGCGTCGACGGAATTCAGAACTACCTGGGAAAGGGTTAACTCATGATCGGACGATCCTCACTGACGCGTCGTGAAGCCCTTATTGCTGCCAGTCAGATTGCCGGCGCCGCTTCCTTAACGGGGTTTGCTCAGGCGGCCGATACGAAATCGAGTCGCATCATTCCTGCCGTAGCGGGACAATTGTCGATCAAATGGCGACGACGGATCAAGGTTGGTGATGAATTTGAAGTGCTTACAGAAACTGTCACCTGGAACGCATCCGAGACCGCAATCATCATCTGCGACATGTGGGCCGACCATCCATGTAAGATGGCCGCGATGCGTGTAGCCAGGATGGCCCCTCGCATGAACGAGGTCATCTCACTGGCGCGAGATCACGGCGTGGCGATCATTCACGCACCGAGTAGTGGGATGAAACACTACGAAGAGACTCCCTACCGTGCACGCATGAAGAATGCCGAGTCGGCAAAACCACCGGTGCCTATTCAAAGCTGGTGTTACCACAATAAGGAACACGAAGGGCCCTGGCCTATTGTTGACGATGTGGCCCGTGGTGAAGCGAAGGTCACCGGTTGTGATGATCCAAATGCCAGGCCACACTCGCCAACCGATCGACACCAGCACCCGGATATAAAGATCATCGGTTACGACAGCATCAGCGACAAAGGGCAAGAGATATTCAATTTCCTGGAAGAGCAGGGACGTAACAACATCGTCTTGATGGGCGTGCACACCAATATGTGTGTTCTCGGCCGACCGTTCGGGATTCGGCAACAAAAATACCTAGGCAAGAATGTCGTCCTTTGCCGCGACCTGACCGACGCCTTGTATGATCCCCGGGACAAACCGTACGTCAGCCATACCCGAGGCGTGGAGCTCGATTCTCGGCGAGAGTCTCACTCGCGTCATTCCCGGATCGTCTGGTCCCTAACGCTTCAGCCATTAGAGCCGTTAACGAGTTTTACTCGTGTCAATTGTACCTGCCCCATCACACCGAGCAGAATGAATTGGTTAACCGCGGCGCATCGATGTAGTTGGCAAACGACAACTCCACCGGCACGAGGCCGGTGGGGTAAAGTCGACTCAATAAACAAGCCGCTAGTCCCATCCGTCACAACAAATGTTCGCACGTGTCAATCAACGCGAAACTCGCGAATGATGTCTGCATCAAGTTCGATTCCGAGTCCCGGAGCAGTGGGGACTGGAAGATTGCTGACCAGTTTTCTCATAAGGGGTGACGGGCGAAGACAATATTCGACCAGATCTCCATCAGGGACCGAAGCGATCCAGTGCAGCGATGCAATGAGATTGATACCGGTACTGAAACAATGAGGGACGGCGCGTCGACCATGTCGTGTGCACATGTCAGAGACACGCCGGCAGACCGTCAATCCGCCGCAAAACGCGACATCGGGTTGGACAATGTGGAGGCCGCGCTCGATCAGATCTTCAAAGTCAAAATGAGTCACGTCGCCCTCTCCGGCGGCGATTGGAACAGGCGAGTGTTTACAGAGTTCGGCGTATCCGATTCGATCATCCTGAGACAGCGGCTCCTCCAACCAGAAGATATTGAGCGGGGCTAGCAGTTCGGCGCGGCGAATGGCCGTCGGTAAGTCCCAGGCATGCCCGGCGTCTACCATCAGATCGCACTGCTCACCGAGAACGTCACGAGCTGCTTGGACATGGGCAAGGTCGATATCTGGGTCCTGGCCGAATGGTCCCCAACCAAATTTGACCGCCGTCAGTCCCAATTGAACAAATTCTTCGGCAAGCTCGGCCGTGTCGTCTGGCGTGTCGCCAAACAAAACACTCGCATAGGCACGAACGGAGCTTCGCTGAGGGCCGCCAAAGAGTTCACAAATCGGTTTCCCTTCGGCCTGCCCTTTAATGTCCCAGATAGCAATATCGGCTCCACTGATCGCGTGAATTGCTGCACCGCGGCGACCATACCGATTCGTTTCGTAGTACATCGTCTCCCAGAGCGTCTCTGGATCAAGCGGGTCCTCTCCGACGAGTATCGACGTCAACCCGTGACGCCGGGCGGCCGATCGGGGAGCATCAAAGCACGCCTTGCAGACGTAGGACTGACTGGTGACCTCGCCGATGCCAGTAATTCCCTCGTCCGTATGGATGCGAACGATCAGAACGTCCAGCGTACCGTCCGGTATCTCATCAACAATGGGAACGCGAAGATGAATTGGTTCAACAGCGGTGATTTGCATCGACTGACTCCGAAATCGGATTCGAAATAGTGCGGAGGGAATCTAGGAGCGTCCGCGACGTTTCGTTACTCGAACGGTGACGGGACATGGCGGTCCAAGGGGAACATTGGGCGGCGGCAGTTTTCAAAGGGAAGTGAACCGAGATTGGCGCTCGTCGATCCCGGCACATCAACCGGCACGATGCGACTGGCAATGCTCTCGTACCAAGTGCGAAAACCGTTTGGCGACTTGACGATCACTAGGTCGAAGTCTCGTGGTTCGAGACCGTGTTCTTGGAAGACTCGACACCCGACGACGTAGACCGGACGTTCGGTAATGAGGATATGAATTCGATCGACAACAACGACGGCAGCTCGCCCACCGCATGCTTGCGTACCGTCTTCGTAGGCGAAACGTCCATCGTGTAACGATTTCACATAGACGCTAACATCAACAGGCTGAAATCGTCGCGGGTCGCGTGTACCGCCGAGCGGCACGAGCAGGCTCGCTCCGACACCGGCATAAAAAACCTTCTCGATAGCGACAGCATCCACAATTGCCAACAGTGCCGTGCCTGAGAACCCAAATTGCAAGAGCCCTTTTAAGATCGCGTTACTATCGCCCGAGGCGCCGCTAGCGGTTGCGTCGGCTGCATCCGAAAAGACGGTCAAACCGACGGTCTCTTCTGCCAATCGGACCGCCTCGTCGAGGGGAATCAACGCGGCTTGAAACCGTTCCCGATGATTCCACATGAATTGGCCGATTTGATTGGCTGCCGTTTCAGCCCTGGCAAGATCGTCGTCGGTTGTAACTAGCACATTGGATTGGAGAGCCGGGACATCCGTAAACGCATTCCCGATGAGAACTCCAGCAATCAAACCACCTGGCGACTCCTCGATCCGTTGACACTCTTGAATCGCTTCGCCAAAACACCCGGTCATCGTGATCAACTCGTCGCCCCGCACGAGCATCGGAAGCGCAACCCGCGCCGTTGTCGGCCGAATTTCGTTGCGGAGGAGCCTGATTAACATGCGGGCGGCCCGCTGTCCTGTTTCATAATGGTCCACGTGGGGATAGGTGTGGTACGGGACCAGAATATCCGCCGCCGACAACATGCGATCAGTCAGCACGGCGTGCAGGTCGAGCGAGGCCACAATCGGTCTCTTTCCGGCGATCTCACGGAGATCCGTAAGCAGTCGCCCCTCCGGATCGTCTTCTGCCTCGCCAGCCATTGCACCGTGTAGTGCCAGGTAGAATCCGTCCACGATCGGGTGACTTTGAATCGATTCGATCAGCTCATTCAATAGTCGATCAAGATCTTCGCTAACAACTCGACCGCCGGAAACGGCCGATGCCGCAAGCGTCGGCACGGCCTCGACATCGTGTTGTTCGAAAATGTCCATTGCACCCGATAATTCAGTTTCAGTGGATGAATACGCGGGCAGAACATCTGCGCCGCGATACACGCGGAAATCTGAATAATGGGTTGCGGCCGGATTGAACGTGGCCGTTTCCTGTTTCAATTCGGCAATCACAACACGCAATGGCGATCCCTCCATTTGATGTTAAGTCGGCGTTGGAACTGCTCCTGCCAGATGCCGACTGGGCGAGTTGCCACTCCCCGGTAATATTTCACCTCGCCGGATCGTGACAGCGGCCGTCAGAAGTTCGTGTCCAACTCGCTGCCTGCTGTAGCTGTCGGTAAACGCAAAACGACCGTCGTGCTTCTCCAACACGGCAATGTCCGCCACCGTTCCTACTCGTAGCGTGCCAATACTCTCGTCCTGACCGAGAATTTTTGCTGGTCGAGTTGTGGACATTTCGATAACTCGATCGATCGGCACACCCAACATGAGGAACTTGCTCATCGTCGTGGGCATATCGAAAACTGGACCATGAAGATTCCTGGTATGTAAGTCTGTACTTATTGTCGTCGGTTCAAATCCCTGCTCGAGCGCCGCTTCGACGACTTCCCATTGAAAACTCCCGAACCCGTGTCCCACATCGAAGATGACTCCCCGCTCTGCCGCGTCTCGTACCGCTGGATGGATCGCGCCGTCATCGTCGGTAACGCGTGTGCTTCCACCCTTGAAGCAATGTGTCACACAGTCTCCTGCCTCGAGAGACTCGCAGAGTTCCGGAATCGACATTGGACACTCACCGATGTGCACCATCAGCCAAGTTTCGGATTCACGTGCGGCGCGAATCGCGTCTCGAAGATTCGCCCATCCCTGTTCGCCTTCGCCGATAATGTGTTTCCCGGCTCGGATCTTAACTCCCACCGCCACGTCACGATTTCGACGAATCGTTTCCACAACGCCGTCCGGATCGGCGTAACGACGATCGAGAAGTTCTCCGAGATTCGCGGCGATGAGACCAAAACAAGACAGATTGACCAGACTTAGTAGGTGCGTTTTACAACGATCAATGCCGTCTCTCCGAAAGGCGTCAAAATTGTAGGAACCGGCAGTGCCCGCATCCAACATTGTCGTGACGCCACCCGCGGCACAAAGCGGATCTGGATCGAGACCAAACGGCGAGTGCGTGTACGCATGCATGTGAAGGTCGATCAATCCGGGCGTCACATACATGCCCCCCGCATTAACCACCCGCCCAGCTTCTACATCAACCAAGCCTTCTGCCACGGCGATGATCTGATTTCCACAAATGGCGATATCTCGCAGACCGCGCAGTCCCTGTGATGGGTCGATCACTTCGCCGCCACGGATGAGGATGTCGCATTCCAAATTTATCGTCCTTTGGTCGACGTGACATAAAGGAGCCGTTACGTTCCCACAAAACCTTCAGCACATTCGTGTTTCAATCAATCTGTTTGCCATGACCGGCAAAACATTGATCCGAAAGTCGACTAGCGATTTCGCCGCAGGTATCATCGTACTCGCCGAGAAGGTATTTGACGCCATGGCTGTTCGGTATGCAAGCGGTAACTGTTGTCCAATTGACCTGAGGTTTCTTATTGTGGATTTGCACCAACGTTACGGACTGACGCATGTGATTAACGCCTGCGGCAAGATGACTCACCTCTGTGGTGCGATTGTCCTACCGGAAATCGCCGAGGCAGCCGCCGAATCGCTGCGGCACTTTTTTTTGCTCGAAGAACTACAGGCAGCCGCCGGCCGGTTGATTGCAAAATCGACGGGTGCGGAAAGTGGATGTGTGACGGCGTGCACAGCAGCGGGTATTACCTTGGGAGTGGCTGCCTCGATGACCGGCAATGATATCGCCAAAGTGCTTCAGCTGCCGGACTCAAGCGGAATGAACAGGCGGGTCTTGATCCAGAAGGGACACTGTATCAACTACGGAAATCCCGTCACACAGGCGATCAGGTTGGCCGGCGCAGAAGTCACCGAATTGGGTGTCGTTAACCGTTGTTCGATTGCTGAGCTTCGACACGAACTGGCGCGCGGTGGTGTTGCTTCGGTAGTGCACGTCGAGTCGCATCATACGGTCCGCTACGGCTGGGTCGAATTGCCAAAGGTCGTTGAATTGGCGCACGAATTTGATGTCCAGGTCATCGTGGACGGCGCCGCACAAGACCAACGTCTTGTTGAACTCGTGCAAACGGGGGCTGACCTCGTGCTGACCAGCGCACACAAGTACTTCTGTTCGACAACAGCCGGAATTGTGGCCGGCCGCACGGAACTGGTGAATGCTGTATCTCTGCAAAATCGTGGTATCGGCCGCCCCATGAAGGCGGGAAAAGAGGCGATCACGAATATCGTCTCGCCCAGGATATGCCCGCTTGGTCTGACGAACAGGATCGCAAAGTTCAGCTGATCCTCGACCGTTTGGGGACAACGGCTGGGTTGGAGTTGTCGGTCGATCCCGATCCAAACGGCTGTCCTTTTTCACGGGTCAGATTGACGCCAGATCAGAAAATCACAGGGCATTCGGCTTCGACGCTCGCCGACGCCTTATCCCGTGGCGATCCGACAATCGTGGTTCGCGCACACCATGTCGATGAGGGCTACATCCACCTGGATGCGGTCGAAATGACGGACGAAGAGGTGCAATTGGTATGTGCACGTGTTGACCAACTGCTAACGGGTGATTGACCTTCAGAGAGAGAACTCGATGACCAAACCGCTACTTAACGAAGGACAGCCGACGCACGTACGGCGGTACGTGTTTGCCCTCGCCTGCGGTACCTCCTGGTTACTCTATCTTCATCGCTATCTTTTTGCTTTGATCAAGCCCCAACTAGCCGAGCAGTGGGACTTGGGGAAGGACGACCTTGGATACCTCGATAGTGCGTTTTCCATCGCCTATACGGGATTTCAAATTCCGCTCGGTGTGGCAGCGGATTTCATTGGCGTTCACTTGGTTTTGACCTCGATGATCGTGGTGTGGTCGATCGCCATTGGCATGCACGCCTGGGCGCCAACAACGTCTCTCATGTCGGTCGCGCGGGCCACATTGGGATTGGGACAGTCGGCGGTGTTTGCTGCGCAAAGCCGAATCACCCGCACCTGGTTTCCCAGTTCGGTAAGGACGACCGTGCAAGGTTGGATGGGCGTTTTCTTTGGCAGGTTCGGTGGTCTGTCAGCGAATCTGCTGATCGGTGCGGTCTTGTTGGGCATATTCGCGATCCCGTGGCGAACGGTTGCCTACGTGTTGATGGGCGTTGGAATTGCGCATGCGTTTGTATTTGGCCTGGTATTCCGTAACTCGCCCAAACGACATCCCGCAGTAAACGATGCGGAAGCGTCCTTGATTGCAGACGAGGACATGTCGACTAAATCGGCAGCCAAGAAATCACGGGTCGGTTTCCGACAGATGTTCCGTGAAATGAAACCTTGC
>LWDU01036263.1_pt1 | contig 14814 bp, 9 predicted proteins | sample 727161 | NCBI WGS metagenome assembly LWDU01 (sample SAMN04566230, study PRJNA314399) | hydrothermal vent metagenome | isolation source: deep sea hydrothermal plume seawater | place: Mexico: Gulf of California, Guaymas Basin | collected 2004-07-11 | reverse complement strand
GATCCAGGTGTTCAGCGACCGCCACGACGCCGCGAAGACTGACTGTTCCGTAGGAAGGTTTACACCCTGCGATTCCGCAGTAAGTGGATGGCCGAGTGATGGAGCCTCCGGTTTGAGAACCAATCGCTGCCACACACATGCCCGTCGCGACGGCGGCCGCGGATCCGCTGGACGAACCTCCCGGTGTGTGATTCCTGTTCCACGGGTTACGCGTTACCGGTGGATCGAAACAGGCAAACTGCGTTGTGACTGTTTTTCCAAGAATGACGGCACCTGCATCGCGCAACCGTGAGACGACAGGACAGTCCCTGGCTTTGGGCTGGTGCGCGGCCCATGCCGTTGAACCGGCCGCCGTAACATGGCCAGACACGTCAAAGATATCCTTAATACCGAGTGGAATTCCGTGCAGTGGCCCTCGGTCGTGTCCATCCGCCAACTCACGATCTCGTTCGTAAGCTGTCTGGCGAGCGGTTTCGCGATCGATCGACACCCATGCGTGGATCGATGTTTCCCACTGGTCGATTCGAGCCAGACACCGATCCAGCAACTCAACGCAGCTGGTCGTTTTCGCGCGCAGTGCAGCGGAACAGCCGTGGATGGTTTCGTCGAATTCAGGAAACAGGTGCAGCATGCCGGGGAGTCGCGATTATCGAGAATGGTCAGAACAGTTTCTGCCGGTTGCTCGCCACGACCAAAACCAAGGATGGGAAAACGGCTTTCCCGTGGTCGCCGCGCGCTGTCCGGGCACAGGCGACGTTCGCCTGAAGAGATAACGAACGATTGCCCGGTCGCTTTCTCTGTGTTTTTGCTGCCAGAATCTGCGGCCAACTTTCCATTCAGGAGACCAACGTGTCGATCCGAAGCAGACGTGACATAACGATAACGGAAAGTTTGCGGCATGGATTGCCGCGCGGACGGCTGTGTTCGCCATTTGTTTTGGAATTGCGAACTTTCCGCTGTTGAACCCTGTCTTTTTCGTGTAGGTTACCGGCGCAATGAGCCTTCGAAGTCAGCACAACTTCGAAAGAATTCGGTCTTGTCGGCCGATACAGAATGTCGCGAGCGTTACGTGGCGACCAATTCCCCACGAGGCTCGCAGGCGACAGGTCTTCCGAATGTTCTCCCCGGGTACAAACCCGCACAACGAGAACACCACTGGTGATTGAAGCGGCGTCGCTATCTGTGCTTTTATTACACGATGCGTACGCCCCAATCGCGGTTTCGCCTAATTGACGAGACGCACGCGCCACCTTCGTAGATCGAAGGCGGTGAGAGTCTATTTTTACCGGAAGAATCTGATCCTGATGTCTGACAATGTTTCCACAGATGAATTGCGCACTGACAACCCTGGCGGCTCGCCATTTGACACGTTTGAAGTGCCAACGACGCAGATTGTATTAGAGCCACTTGAGCCGGTCGTGACCGCGCCCGTGGCTACGACCACCGAAGAAGTCGCTGGACCGGAACCTGTCGTCGTGGTTGAACCCGTCGTCGTGGCGGAATCCGTCGTCGCAGCGGAGCCCGTCGTCGTAGCGGANAGCCCGTCGTCGAAACGGAACCCGTCATCGAAACGGAACCCGTCATCGAAACGGAACCTGCCGTCGTGGCTGAACCCGTTGTTGCAGCGGAACCAGTCGTCGTAGCAGAACCAGTCGTCGTGGCGGAACCTGTCGTCACAGCGGAACCCGTCGCCGTAGCGGAACCCGTCGCCGTAGCGGAACCTGTCGTCGTAGCGGAACCTGTCACCTCGACTAAACCGACGGCTGTCATCAAACGCGTCACCAAATCCGATTCACCCGCTGAGGACACTCCTCAGGGCCCATCATTCCTGGACCTGCCGCTCAGCAGCGATGTGCAGCAGGCCGTGCAGGCGTCGGGCTACGAAACACCGACTGCCATTCAAGCAGAAATCATTCCGCACATGCTGGAAGGACGCGACGTGCTGGCACAGTCGCAGACCGGCACAGGAAAAACAGCCGCCTTCGCCTTACCAATTCTGTCACGGATCAAAGTCGATCAGCGTAAGCCGCAGGTTCTGGTACTCGCGCCGACTCGCGAGTTGGCGATTCAGGTGGCGGAATCATTTTCAACATATGCCTCATCCATTTCCGGCTTCAACATCGCTGCGATCTACGGCGGAACAGACTATCAGCCTCAACTTCGTCAACTGCGACGTGGAGCACAGGTGGTTGTCGGCACACCAGGTCGTGTGATTGATCACATCAAGCGAGGGACACTGGATCTCAGCGGCATTGAGTGTCTGGTGCTGGATGAGGCCGACGAAATGCTGAACATGGGCTTCCTGGAAGACGTCCAGTTCGTGCTTGAGCGGACTCCCGCCGAGCGGCAGGTGGCTCTGTTTTCAGCGACGCTGCCAGCTCCGATTCGCAGCATTGCTCAAAACTATCTGAACGATCCGGCACGGATCACCATCAAAAAGAAAACCATGACGGCCGATTCGATTCGGCAGCGAGCATTGTTCGTCGCTCCACGTGACAAGGTTGACGTGCTGACACGCATCCTGGAAGCCGAAGAATCCGACGGCGTTATCGTCTTCACGAAGACCAGAGAAGCCACGGTGACTGTCGCCGATCAGTTAAAGAGACACGGTTTGTCGGCAGTTGCACTCAACGGCGACATGCCTCAGAAAGTTCGCGAAAGAACGATCTCACAGCTCAAATCAGGTCAACTGGACATTCTGGTGGCGACCGACGTCGCCGCGCGTGGACTCGATGTCACTCGGGTCAGCCACGTTTTCAACTACGACCTTCCGCAGGACACCGAATCGTACATCCACCGCGTCGGTCGCACCGGGCGAGCCGGGCGCAAGGGGGAAGCGATCATCTTTCTGACGAACGGACAACGCCACAGGCTGCGGCTGATCGAACGAACGACCAAGCAACCGATCGAAGTTGTGCAGCCACCGACGGCCGATGACATCAATGCCATGCGGATCATGCGATTCAAACAACGCATTACCGACATGACCGCTGGTGACGATCTGACCGTATTCAAGCAGTTGATCACTGAATACGCCGAGGAATCGGGCAAGCCGATGGAAATGATTGCGGCGGCGCTGGCACAGATCGGTCAGGATGGTCGGCCGTTTTTGATGAAAGACCGTCCCCGACGGAACGAGCCTTTCCGCGATCAAAGGAATGACGAACGAGGTGGCCGTGATCGCTTTGAACGAAACGGTTCCGGAAAATTTGCAGATCGTCCTCGTCGAAATGAGCGGAGCGGTGGTCGGCAGTCCGGGCCTCCGCAGAACGGCATGGATCGCTACCGCATTGAAGTCGGCCGGGACGATGGCGTCAAACCCGGAAACATCGTCGGAGCTGTCGCGAACGAAGGCGGCATCGACGGCGAGCACATCGGTCCGATCAACATCCATGATTCGTACAGTACGATCGACCTTCCGGAAGGCATGCCCCGTGACGTTTTCCAGACATTGCAGCAGACCCGGGTGGCGGGCAAGCAATTGCAACTGAGTCGTGCCACGGCTGAAAACTACAGTTCCGCTCCACGCCACGGCAATGGGCCTCGAAGCGGCGATGCAGGCAGAAGCGGAAAATCATTTCGCCCCAATGGATCGGGCGGCAGAGGATTCGCAGGCGGTAAAGGCAAGAAGCGGAAACCCGCCAGACCACGCGATTAGAGCAGTTTACGAAATGACGGAACCGGTTCTGGCTCGTTGGGGGCAGCCGTTCTGCTGTCAAAACACGTCAGCCGCGGCCATGAGTCAGCCACTGTCGCTGTAGATCGTTCTGTCCAGAGTGGTCTGCACGCTGCCGAGCGCCGGAGTCAATCGTGACTTCAGCGTTCACGAAGACGTCTCCTCGGGCCGGGAAACCGGGGAGACCTGGCGCTGTTCCACCGCACCTCGGTTACGTCCTTCCAAACAGGGCACTGACGTACCTGGGGATTGGGCGAGCGGGCGAGCGGAGGACGTCAGTCCCCTGATTCCTACGCACGTCAACGTAGTGCAGGCTGCCTGCACTACGGAAAAAATGAAAGCACGCGGCCCGATGGGCGACGCGGTTAAACGAAAGAATCGTCGTTGTGCTCCTGGACAGAACCGACTGACGCCGTGATTGTTCGGGCTTCACCCAGTGTTCCGATCCAGGGGACTGAGTCTGTATTCGCTGCTGTCGCGATGTCGCGATCGTACCCGAGTTCAATCAGATTTCGACCGCCCTTTGAACGTCGTAAGGCTGCTTCCAGAGCTTCGGTGGAACCGTTGCCGGATTCCTGACGCCAATGATCGAGTGCTATACGGGCGGTATCGGACGTTTCAAAATCGCCCGCGGAACTGTCGAGTAGTTGATTGACCACCGCACCGGCAAACAGCACGTCTTCTCCCGTAATCTGACCGTTCGTGCCGGCACAGACGATATGCACAGGAAGCTCAGATGTGCGCAGCCGATCTGCGACCGCTGACAGATTCACGAATGCCCCAATGAGAACCTGGTCCGCTTTTTCGGCACGAATAAGTGCTCTGGTTCCATTGGTCGTGGTGAACCCGATCGACTTGCCCTTAACAACATCCGGGCCGTAATCATCCGGTGAGTTACTCAGATCGAAGCCATCGATCCGAACACCGCCGCGTTCCCCACCCAGCAGACATGTGCCCGCCGGCAAATCGTTTCTGGCGGAGAGGGCTTCCTCAACGGTGCCGCACGGAATCACGCAGTCCGCTCCATTCGCCAGCGAGTGAGTAATCGTTGTTGATGCTCGAAGAATGTCGACGACGACCGCGATGCCACCCACAACGTCGTCCGGTTCGAACAATGTCGGCAGAAAATGGACAAAAATTGGGCGGGGCATGGGATTCCAACTGGCTGAACGTTTGTGTGAATAAAACACAATATTAAACCGGAGTCGATCGGGAAGGGATAACGGCTGACATGTTTCGCGTGCAAAAAACGTTGATTCCCGTCCGACGGAGCACGTGAACGAGTCCGTGGCAAACCGGACTACTCTGCGTCGGGGCCGGAAATGACCGTCGCGCCGGGGCGAAACTGCCTGAGCATTCGGCACAAGCCACAGAGTTGGCCGATGTTTCCCAGACGGACCATCGTTTTTACGGGTTCTCCTTCAGTTCCTCGCATCGGACTCGATCTGTGACCCGGAAGTCCTTCTGTTTCCCCTGATCCTTCCGCAACCGATTTGGTCTCAGCTGGTTTGCTGAGCTGGCGGCACGACAGGTGCGTAACAACGTTTCCCTCTCATGTAGCCGTGTGGCATCAGGTCACAGCTGCGTCGAATTTCTCATGCATTCCGACCCCGCCACAACAGCTGAAACACAAAGGCAATCCGCCACCGGAGGGATTCAGGTGTGCGCAAGCCTGGATTCGGGGTTTCCGTTGCCGGTCGTTGTGGAAGACGTTGCTCGGGGAGACGTACGTTTCCTGACCGATCGGCCGTTGCGGTTCGGCACGCGACTTCACCTGTCGATGTACATCGACCTGGCATCGGGATCAATCCCGCAGCGCGGTGTTGTTCACTGGTGTCGGCCGAGTCATCATGGCTGGCAGATCGGGGTGTTTCTGAACGGTCCGATTCCGGACGCCATCATGTCCAAATCATGGTGGGAACTGTGCAACAGCCTTCGTTACGAATCCAACTGGCAGGCCTGGATTGATCTGCCAAATCGGTCGCAACGTGCACAGATTCAGGTGCTGAATTACTCGCAATGCGGCGTCAGAATTCAGTGTGCCGAAGGTCTCAACGAGGGTGACACATTCAGAATCTGCAATGCCCGGGCGGGCGACGCTGCTGCCCTTGTGTCCGGCTACGTTGAACGTGTGGACGCCAAACAGGCAGAGTACGGTTGCTTTCTGAAGAATCACAGTGGTCGTTTTCTGCCCGGAATGTTTGGGCAGAGCACGGCGTTGCATGTAGAGTCTTCAGTTGTCCAGGGGATCTCCCACCGCGACGCAATTCTGCCCGAGATGATCCTGAATCTTGGCGCGGATACGTTTGCCACGGCCCCACAGCACGAAGCCTGAGCAGGCGGCAGGTCAATTCCAGATCAGCGACAGTGGCTGACTCATGCCCGCGACTGACGTGTTTTGGCAGCAGAACGGCTGCTCCCACGAGCCAGAACTGTTTCCGTCAATTTGTCAACTGCTCTACCGGTCTGTTGTACCAACATTGCCGGACGCCGACGCCAGATAGTCCAGCAGTTGAACAATCTCAGCGGCGGTGAACGTCGACAACAGACCTTTCGGCATGGGCGACACTTTTGAGTACTGGTGAGTGTCGATTTCGCCCTTGGAAATCTCTATCAACTTTGAGGGCGCCAGAGGGTCAGTTGAGATCCTGAGCGCCGGTGAACGATAATCTCCACTGGTCACGACGCGACCGATGATTGTTTGCCCGGCCATCGTAACGATCTGAATGTTGCGGTACTTTTCGGCCACCACATCGGAAGGTGCAAGGATTGACTTCAGGATGTCTCTGCGACTGAAGCGATTGCCGACTGACGTCAGATCGGGCCCCATGACACCGCCGCGATGGTGGATTCGATGGCAGCGACGACATTGTGCTGCGGCAAACAGTTGAGGGGCTCGTTTTGAGTCGACGTTGTGCTGCTGTGCGGCGCCCAACAGCTCGTCAATGTCGGCAACACTCCAGTCACGAACGTGAGGACGTTCGATGGTCACCGTGCTTTCAGCTGTGTTGTCGTGACGTTCAATCAGATCACCCAGCCTGATTCGTTCGACCTCAGGCAGTCTGTCGACCGCCCCCTGGCGAAGTCGCTGCAGAAATCCCGGCATGCCATCGCCACCAATCGCGTTTCTTTCCAGTCCGTCAAGCGTTTCGAAGAACAGGACCCGATCGTCGTGTTGCCAGCCAGTCGTGGTGTCGTGCAGAAGAAACAGATATCGCATCCGGTTTTCCTGGCTGGTCGACGTTTTCAGAAGCTGGATGACAGCGGCATTGGCGACCGCCCCCTCCAGCTGCCTGACCAGGCGGCCGAGTTTTGCGGGGATGCCATGTCCCGTGCCAAGTGGTCCGATTCGCTGAGTTTGAAGTGCGACTTCTTCAGACAACCACGCTTTGAAATGGGTCCGTGTATGATTCAGCACGGCAGCAGGCACGTCCGCGGTGTCGGCCAGACACAGCGAATAGGCATGCAGCACACAGAGTGTGTCGAAGACAGAAAGCCTGTCCGGCCGCAGTTTGTTCGCCGCTGAAATAATTGCGGAAACATCCGTCGCCGCCGTGCCGCGTGCCAGGGCGAGTAGCGTCACGGCGGCCGTCGCTGCATGTGTCTCTGTGAGAGCACGGTCTCGCCATTGATCGAGGTCCTGGTGTTCCAATGCAACTCGTGCTGCATGGCGAATGGCAGGATCCGGACTCGACAAGTGTGGCCAGATGGCGTCGACTGCGTCCCCGTCTTCAGACCGGCTGTGCCATCGTTCAAGCTGACGTCGAAGTTTTCTTTGCTGCGAAGAATGGGCATTGCGAGCGTCCTCGTGTGGTGTCGTTTTTTGAGACATCGGCGATTCGCCAGTCCATCGCACTCGGTACAGCGACGATTCGGTTTTGCGGCCTCCCGTGATCAGATACATGGCACCGTCGGGACCGAAGTCCACGTCAGTGACATTCAACGGTCGCCCCTTCAGAAATGTTGCGCTGCGACCAACGTAGCCCGCTCCACGTGGATACAGATGGCACGCAACCACACGCCCGTAAGCCCAATCGAGGATAAACAGGGCGTCTTTCCAGGGTGGTGGAAAGTTGCTCGCCCGCCCGAACTTGACAGCCGTTGGTGATCCTTTGCCGATCGTCGCCGTCGGCAGGGCGTTGTCAGCGTGATCCAGTTCATAGGGCGGCCATTGATTCGTCAGGCCTCGCCAACCGAAGTCGGCCCCCGACACCAGATGATCCAGTCGAGTCGGCCGATACCACGGTGCTCCCATATCGAATTCCGCATCGGCGTCGTAGGTGAAAAGTTCTCCGTGTTCGTTGAAGTCGATACCGTAGGGGTTTCTCAGACCGGTGGCGACCAGTTCCCAGCGCTCGCCATTTCTGTCGGTGCGAATCAGGTGTCCCTGTTTCTGCGGTTTCTTCAGTCGCCCGTCACGAAATGGCGATGTCCGGTCAGCAACGTTCGTCTGAGGCAGATCTACCGAATCGCCGTGCATGCTGTAGATCAATCCATCCGGGCCGATGGCAAGGTCGTTGCGACCGTGCCCCACGCCTCCGGGAAACTCGCGCAACAGTTGGACCTCGTCCAGCTGATCATCGCCATTGGAATCACGAAGTCGGTATAGCCCCTTCGAATTATTGGCGTTGGCATACAACCCACCGTGCGCATACAGCAGACCGCGACACTCCAGCAATGTATCGTTCAGAGTTTCGAGGGATGCCGGCTTTCCTTCGGCCGCCAACGTCAGTCGCAACAGGCCTTTGTCTTCTTTGCTGATGGTCAGGCGTCCCTGAGGATCGAATGCCATGCTGATCCATGAACCTTCTTCCGGCCGAGCTTTTCGAAGCAATTTGACTTCAAACCCAGGCGGCACAGAAACATGAGTTGCAGCGGACGTTGTGTCCTGACCACTGGCGAGCTTCCACTGAGTGTAGTCGTCAAAGGCTGTGATCCTGCTGAGCCGGGGATCGGTCTGCATTCGGGCCGCCACTTTTCCGAAACTCACGGCCGCCGACCATGTAAGGTTGCCTGGTGCTGTGTCGGATGTCGCTGTGCCGTCGACATGGGCCAGCCATGAGGAATCGGTAACGATGGATTTCATCGCCATTCCGTCCGTTGTGATCTGCAGACTAAGTGCAATCGCGGAAGGACCGTCGGAACCCTGCGCATGGACACGGACGGTATTTTCGTGCTGTCGCAGAAAATCCGTGACATCCAGATCCAAGTGCGGGCCAAAGTCGTCCACCGCCACGACCGACTGCCCATTTAGTGAAACGGAACAGTCTGCAAAGTCGGCGAACAGTCGAAGACGAGCTTCACTGAACGCTGCCGGCGCATCAAACGCGTAGCTGAAGACGACGTTCCGGTGGCCATGCCAGTCGTCATTGACCCAGACCCACTCGGGTGCCTTGTCCGTCGGCGGTACCGTCGGTTCAGGTTTTTCCTGTGCAGCGATGCCTGAATGCGCCGATATCAAGACCAGCCACAGGGTAGTTGGTATTCTCATAGTTGGGTCCAATATAGGCATTTTTCGACAAAACGCTTCGTACTGATCGTAACAGGAATGCTGTTTGTGCCGCAGCCTGCACGCGTGATTGCAAGTGATTCCGCAGTTCCACCACAGGATTGAAGAATCTCCGAAAGCGTTTTGCGGGACGGTTGATCGCGCACTATATTTTTATGGATACTGTTTCTTCCGATTGTGCCAATAGGTTAAGAATCCGCAACATGTGGCGACAAGTTCTTAAATTGTCCGCGAGCCCTCGCGTTCTGCTGCGAAGTGTGCTCGCGTTGGACGATTCGCCGCACGCGATCGCGCTGGGTGCTGCGATTGGTGTTTTCGTGGGATTGACTCCCTCGGTTGGCATCCAGACGATCATAATCCTGGCCTTGGTATTCCTGACCCGTCGGTTCTTCTACTTCAACGTTACGGCAGCAATGCTGTTGACGTATATTTCCAATCCACTAACCATGGTGCCACTGTACTATTTTTGGTACCGCCTCGGCACGTGGTTCGTTCCGGGCAACGCCACGGTTGATCAATTCGAGGCAATTCTGAACTTTGAAGGACTCGCTGGCTGGTGGCAGGCCACCTGTTCGCTCGCAGTCCAGGTCGGAACGCCAATGCTCATCGGGTCACTGCTGACCGCCCCAATTGGGGCACTGATCGCATATCCGCTGACACGTTTTCTGGTGCGGTGGTTTCGGCGAACAGGTTCGGACGATTCCGCAGATCAAGGGTCGTCCGGTACGATCGATGGACGTGTCGATGAAGCTCACGAAGGCAATGTCGGAGATCATGCCGAACCGGAGAATTCCAGTCCGGCCGCTGACACGACCGACACCAATCGCGCAGCCACGCATTCTGCTTCATTCGTCGCCTCGCCCTGACGTCGAACGACGTCTCAGTTTTCGCAACCCACGGCAATCAGACAGTTGTGGGAAGGACGAGGGCCGAAATCCCACTGCAGACGGCTCCCAACGGCACGCTGATGGTCGATGCCTGGCAACATCCTCCGGGACGCGGTTAAACTGAGCGTAGTTTAATTCGCCCTGAACCCGACCGTGCCCGACCACGGAGACGTTCCGGAGACAGACGCAGATGCCCCCTTTGATTGTCACGGATTCCAACTACGAATTTGTTCCGCCACATCAGGGTAATATCTGGCCACGATTGCTTTCCCGCTTCGCAACTCGGATGCTCAGGACTCGGTACGGAATCAACTCGGTCGAGATCCGCGATCAACAGAAGCTGGCACCACTGTTGTCCGCAGAGCACGGAATTGTGCTGGCACCGAACCACTGTCGCATGTCTGATGCGATGGTGCTGCAAAGTCTGTCACAGTCACTGCGCCAGCCGTTTTTTGTGATGGCAAGTTCGCACCTGTTTCGAGGCAGCAGGTTGTTGAAGTGGGCGCTGCGACGGATGGGAGCGTTCAGCGTTTACCGCGAAGGCGTTGACCGCAGGGCAGTGGAAACAGCAATCGATATCATTGCACAGGGCAAACGCCCGCTGGTCCTTTTTCCGGAAGGAGCTCTGAGTCACGCCAACGACCGACTGAATGCACTAATGGAAGGGGTGTCGTTTATCGGCCGTACGGCGGCCAGAAAGAAACAGAAGGCCGCTCCCGACAGCGCAGCGGGTGTCTACGTCTTCCCCATAGCTATTCGTTACCTGTTTCAGGGAGACATTGCCGACACCGCAGGACCAATTCTGGCCGACATTGAACGACGATTATCATGGAGAACTCAGGGCGACATGCCCATTGTCGAACGCATTTACAAGGTTGGCAATGCACTGCTGGGTCTGAAGGAAACGGAGTATCTGGGTGAACCTCGTCCCGGCCATATTTCTGACCGTCTGGAGGCTCTGATCGATGCCCTCCTGCTTCCTCTGGAAGACGAATGGCTGAACGGCCGCAGTGACGATTCCGTCATCAATCGTGTCAAGAAGCTCAGGCAGGCCGTTGTGCCCGACATGATCTCTGACAACGAATCGGCCCCGGACATGACGCCACTGTCCGCGACAGAACTCGATCGTCGCTGGCGACAATTACAGGACATGCAACTTGCCCAGGCGCTAAGCCTGTATCCGCGCGAGTACATCGCATCTAACCCAACGGTGGACCGCATTCTGGAAACCGTTGAACGAATGGCCGAAAATCTGTCCGGAAAAGAGCAGGTTCATCCGCCCATGAAGGCCATTATTCAGGTGGGCGATCCCATTCCGGTCGCCGCCAAACGTGAGCGCGGAGTCGATGGAGATCCCGTGTTGAATCGACTGGAAGCCAGCCTGACTGCAATGCTCGAAAGTCTGTCCCGGGAATCGAAACTCTGTCCTGACCGTTAGACGACGTTATGACTGAATCCGATCCATCCCCGTATCAGGTTGGTGTTCCGACGCGGGATTCGAACGCGACAGCTGCAGCAGCGGATTCCGATGGCATTGTTGACCGTCGCCAACAGGTTATGGTGGTCGTTTCCATGTACATCGGCTACGCCATGTTCATGGTGCTGAGAATGGATCCGCCGGTTGCAGGCACAGCGATTACTTCCGATCCGAATCTTGGCGTCGACATAGGGGACTGGGGACGCATCCTTGCGATGGGGACCATCGGCGCCCTGGTGGGAAAGTTGATCGGCGGATATGCTGCTGACAGACTGGGAGGACGACTCACCTTCACCATCGGACTGCTGGTCACTGCCATTGGCGTTCTGGCATTCGCGATGTCGTCAGCCGTATGGATGTTTCAGGCGGCTTTTTTTCTGGCACTGATGGCCAAGTCGTCCGGTTGGCCTTCGATGGCAAAGATTATCGAGACGACATTTCGTCCAAACGAATACGGTCGTGTCTGGGGAGTTCTGGCAACCAGTTCCCGAATTGGCACCCTGGTCGCCACGCTGCTGCTGGGCGGTTTGCTGGGGATCATCTCGTGGCAGACAATGCTGTACATCGCCGGAGCCGCCGGCATCGTCATTACCGTCTACTTTGCCGTGTCACAAAAAGCGGCCGCCGAAAAACTCAACGCTGCAATGCCGGACAGCATCGGTGAGCAGGACGGAAGCAACGCAGAGTCCGCTCACCCGCTGTACGGCACCAGTCTTGTCGAAGCAATCCTGCACTTTTTCCGCAGTCGGCAGTTCTGGCTGATCACAGGAAGCATGATGGGCATGACCATCATGTGGGATTTTCTGCTGATGGTTCCGCTGTACCTGCGTGACACTCTCAGTATGACACCAAGCGGTGCGTCGATGGCTGCGTCGGCATTTCCCTTCGGCAGTTTGATTTCAGTGCTGGTGGGAGGATTCACCTTCGACAAGCTCAGGCGGCGGTCAATGGCATGGGTTATGGGCGGTCTGCTGCCGGCTGCATCCTGACGTTCTACCTGATGCCACGATTCGATATGCAGGAGAATGTACTGATCGGGCTGTCACTGGCGCTACTGTTTGTCTTTGGACTCTGCGTTTCGCCATGTTATTACATACCCATGAGTGTATTTTCGATCGAGTTCGGCGGGCCCCATTCTGGTTTTCTGATCGCGCTGCTGGATGCACTGGCGTTTGGAGCGACGGCCGCGTTCTACTACTTTGCGGGCGATGTGGCGCAACGTAGTTGGACGTTGTTTCTGTTCCTGCTGCTGGCCGTTGCTGTGTGGTCGACGTTAACCATGGTATTCTTTCTGCTGGGTGAAGCTAAAAAGCAAGTTCCTGAGGCAGCGTAGATCACAGCATCGCCATGTCGGGCACAGCTGCATGAAATCCATTAGGTGAGTTAGACAATTGATCCGATGCTCCTCAAAAAACACATGGTTGGTGATCGTCCCCTTGTTGATTATGTTGCAGTGCGACGTTTCCGGCGCTGCGGACGATGCGTTTTTTGAAGCACAGATTCGACCACTGCTTATTGAGCATTGCTACAGGTGTCACAGCGGCAAGAAGACAAATGGGGGACTGGCTCTCGACACGCGAAGCGGCTGGCAGAAGGGCGGCGAGAGTGGACCGGCGATCATTCCCGGAAAGCCCGACGAAAGCCTGCTGATCCAGGCCATTAACTACGAGTCGCTGGAAATGCCGCCACAGGACGCTGGCGGAAAACTCAGCGATGTAAAAATCGCCGCACTCACAAAATGGGTCCGGCTGGGCGCAGCGGATCCGCGTGAAGAAGTCGAGCACCTTGGCGGCATGAGTCTACAGGAGGCGAAATCATGGTGGGCGTTCCAGACGTTACCACCGGCAGAAGAACATCCAGACCCGGCCGACGTGGATCGTTTCATCAGCGCCGAACTGGCATCCCGATCCCTGACTGCGAACGCGCGGGCAGACCGCCGGACACTGATTCGTCGAGCCACCTACGATCTGACGGGGCTGCCACCAACGCCGGACGAGGTGGAACGGTTTTTTGCTGACGAATCCGACACCGCATTCGCAACGGCCATCGAGAGGTTACTGAAGTCGCCGCAATACGGCGTGAAATGGGGACGGCACTGGCTGGACGTTGTGCGCTACGCAGACACAGCCGGTGAAAACACGGACCGCCCACTGCCACACGCATGGAGATACCGCAATTGGGTCTTCGACGCATTCAATGACGATCTGCCGTTTGACCAGTTTGTCCATATGCAGCTGGCCGGCGACGTTCTGCCTGCCGACGGCAGCCCGCAGAAAATGAGCGAAGGAATTATCGCAACGGGCTATCTCGCCATCGCACGACGCTTCGGTCACGACATCGACAAAGACATTCACCTGATGCATGAAGACGTGATCGACAACCTGGGAAAGAACTTCCTGGGCCTTAGCACTGGCTGTGCGCGCTGTCACGATCACAAGTATGACCCGCTCACGGCTGAGGATTACTACGCACTTTACGGCATCTTCAGCAGCACGCGTTTTTCTTTCCCCGGCTGCGAACCCAAAGGACAGCCGCGGGACCTGGTTCCGTTGTTGCCTCAAACACGAATCGACGAATTGACGCAGGCGTGGCAGCAAAGAAACGATGAAGCGGTTGCCGAAAAGAATCGGCGCGAGCAGTCGACAACCGAAAGCAGAAATCGATTAAAAGAGCAGGCTGCGACGTCTTCCCGGGTGCTGGCGACTGCAGCAGTTGGTGAGGGCGTCAGTGTTTCGTTCGCGGACGCTGAACGCGAATCGCTGAAGCCATTCGCAATTCGGAAGGGCGAGGTCCTGCAATTGACCGTTTTCCCGAACGATGGTCACGGAGCGGACAGCACACTGGTGGACCTGCAGATCACTGATGTCGGTAATACCGATCGCCAGTGGAACATATCCGACGTCATCCCGGATTTGCTCAGCGGTAATCCTCATCAGGCAAGTCACGGCGCGGTGTGGTGTTTTCTGGAAGTCACCGATGGCCCGAAGTTTCTGGCCGAAAGACAGGACGGTATCGACGGCCACGCCGATCTGAGCGCATGGCGATTCGGAGACACACCATCAATATTTGTCAATCGATCGAATGAACCAGTCAACGTATGGACGTCGTTGCCGGCCACGTCTTTCTTTGTACATCCTGGCCCCCGGCGACCGGTCGCGGTGGCGTGGGTTTGCCCGGATGACGCTGTGATCAGTGTCAGCGGCCGAGTCATGGTCAACCGCATCTGGCAGTGGCATTTCGGAACGGGTCTGGTGGCAACACCCAA
>LWDU01000352.1_pt1 | contig 14814 bp, 1 predicted proteins | sample 727161 | NCBI WGS metagenome assembly LWDU01 (sample SAMN04566230, study PRJNA314399) | hydrothermal vent metagenome | isolation source: deep sea hydrothermal plume seawater | place: Mexico: Gulf of California, Guaymas Basin | collected 2004-07-11 | reverse complement strand
TCGGACCTAATTTTAAACTGTAACTCTGGTCACCGTCCGCCGTGTTGTCCTCCACACCGGTCACCGTTATCTGCTGAGGCTGATTCCAGTTCTTGCTATTAAAATAAAATTTATCAACATCTATAATACCTTCACTATCATCACCTATATAAATGGGGATTGTTGCTATAGAATTGATATCTTCCAAATATAATTCCATATTGAATGGGCTGGACGATAGTCGTACAGTAAAAAAACTTTCAGTTCCAAACTCCGATGTAAAAAGTGTATCAGCTGCATCGATAAAAACGCGGGCTGAATCATTATCATAATTACTAACTAATAGATCCGTAATATTAATACCGTTGTAGGAAGTATCTTGGGATATAGAATTCCCTGTAACTATTGTAAAATTGCGGTTGCCGTCTACGATATTATCATTGATCCCTGTAATTTTTATTTTCTGTGCCTGCTTGTAATTATCCTCATTAATTACAATCCACTTCTTACTTAGAATACCCTCAGAAGGCATACTGCTATACAGTGGAATGATCACGTGGGATTTAGGGCGACTGGTAAGCAACACAGTAAATTCGACACTGGATCCATTTTCACTAACCGATAGATTATATTGCGGATAAGTCAAAAAACCAGCACCGTCATTATCCAATAGCAACCCTGTCACATCGGTTGGATCATATTGGTTATATTCATCATCATCTGACCTAGCCGGAGATGTAATCACCTTAAATGATTTGTCGCCATCATCAAAATCGTCGTCTATCCCTTTGACAATTACCAGCTGTGATACATTCCAGTTGGCATCTGTAAAGGTTATGGTGCTTGGATCTAGGCTCACCTCACCGGGAATATCCACTTCAAAGTCAATGCTTACTGGGGCTGAGGGAATTGATAAAATGGTAATGGAAAGAGTGTCAACCACACCACTTTCAAAAACTCGCAAGCCCGATATAGGCTCAATTAAAATACCCGGTGGGTCTGTATTGATGTTAATCACTGTCAGGTCCGGAGGATCCATCCCATGATAGTTTTGATCACTAGACTGGGCAGGCCTTAGGAATACCTGAAAAGTCTGGTCTCCGTCACCGGTGAAGTCAGGCACACCGCTGACAGTAAAAGACTGCACTGTTTCCCATTCATCTGGTTCAAAAATAAGTTCATATGTATTGATGCTTCCCTCACTCGCATCGCTAACATCAACCGGAATAAAAACCGATGATGTGGGCTGGGATTCTAACTGCACATTAATCTGTACATTGGCTTTCAATTCATCCACAAACAGATTTTCTAAGGGATACACAAAAATACCAGTTTTATCGTCATCGGTGTTCACCACTGGAATATCTACAGGATCCATTCCGTGATAATTCAGATCACTGGATATAGCCGAGCCCAGTACAATCGAATAGGTCGTATTTTCATCTACCACCTGATCATTGATACCGGTGACATGTACCATCTGTTCAATAGCCCAGTTAGTAGGATCAAATCTTAGTGTATCTATTGAGACGTTTTCGCCAGCTATTACCTGGCCTTCAATGATAACCGGTACAGTCAAAACTCCTTCGGTGCTGTCATCTACTGCCAGAGGCAGTAGCACTTCATCTGTAGGCTCGCTCCGCAAGCGCACGGTCAGTGAGTCTCTACCGCCATTTTCGGTGGTTAATAGCACATCTTCGGATGTAACAACAAAACCAGCCAGCACACTGGTATGATAATTAATAATGATGTTATCTGAAGCGCTCAACCCGCTGTTATCAGTGGCCGTCACAGTCACCTGATGTTCTCCTATGACTGCATTATTATAACTGATAATCAGGCTATCTGAATCCTCTGTAAGTTGAGATAAGATCCCGCCCTGGGCTTCAGTAGTAATCATTATCTCATCAGCGGCCATCACGGCCTTATCTACATCCAGGAAAACACCTGATAAATCTATCACATCTGCTAAAGATTCTTCGTCACGATAGAGATTCGCCGAAATAGGATTCAATAACACCGGTGCATCATCAACAGGAATGACTTCCAATTGAAAATTTACTGTATCTTTTAAAGTATTTGACTCAAAGAAAAGGCTGTCATCGTAGGCCATCACTTCGATTGAAAAAGTACCATTATGGTTTGGTGCTGGCACTAATGTCAGCAAATCACCATTAATGAAACATGCCACAGGATCACTATGATTTACTGGACGAGCAAAATAAATAATAGAGTCTTTATCCGCGTCTGTTGCAGACAGGGTAAGCACAAGGCTATTATCCTCAGAAACCTCCTGATCTGCAATAACTGCCAGGACCGGAGGATTTCCATTAACAGTTAAAGTGTTTTGTGTAACAGGATCAGATGGATTAGACTCAAGCTTGTTCACTGCGCTAACTCGGTATTTGTAGGTCATTTCACTTTCAACTTTACCATCAACATAAGATAAACCCGAAATACCAGAGTCTAACTTATTGCCGTTTCGGTATACAATATAAGTGTCTGGGATTATGGATAGAACTAAGTCCTCTACTACAGCCATACTTTTTAAGCGCTGTGTTGCACTCGGCGTTAAGTCGTAAAGAATATTATTTCGCCAAACCTTAAATATAGCCTTGTGCCCGATGGTAAAACCGTTTCCGCTACCGTCGTCCTGGCTGGCCACCAGTTCATTATTTTCAAGCGGCCAAGTGCCCTTACCTACACATAGCTCGCCATCATAAATAGCAATCAAATCACCATCTTCAAAGTTGTTGCTGCCGGCCAAGACAAAAATCATGGCGTTATAGGGATTACCATCAAAAGATAGAGAAAATGGATCAGTATTTAATATCTCCTGTTCCCAAGTGAGTGCGATATGTCCATCAATATAGTTGCTTGCATACTGTTGTCCAGATTGCGAAGTGAGAACTGGGTCTGGATTAACAGATGATTTTACAGCATATAAATCAGCAGCTAGATTTTGAGGAACAGATGGTGCCAATATGGAAGATTGAGACCGGGTTGTCACATTCAATGCATCAGAAAGATCTGAAGGGCCGTTTTCATTGAATGCTCCAACTGTGTATTGATAGCTTGTATTTCGGCTCAAATTTTTATCTACATAAATAATATTGGAAGTTTCGGCAATAAATAAACTATTCCGGTACACTTGGTAACGGATGGACGGTGAACCAACACTGGCACTCCAACTGAGGACAACACTACTTCCTGTAAATGTATTCAATATCAGGTTCTGCGGAACAGAAGGAGATAATTGAGGACTGGTAGATGTACACTTTACTGATGATAAAACACCTTCTATCCCAGAAGCATTAACACCACTGACGGCATAGCACAAAAAGTTATGGTCTTCAAGATTATCATCGCTATATCCAAGTACATCGCTGCTTGCCAGAATATCATCAGCGGTAATATCGCTGGCCTGAAAATCAGTGGCAGTAAACCTGTAAATATTATAACGGACAGCATTACCACCCACTGGCGGACCGTATCCTGTGGATGCATCCCAGCTTAGCACATTGCTATTTTGTTGTCCGTTGACAGTAAAATTAGGCGGCGCGGGTGGTTGGATCTCTGCTAAGGTCTGAATAACGCGAAGTATTGCGGCCTCCGATTCTCCATTGGCATTTACCGCAGTAACTGTATAACGGTGGTCTGTTGCCGAAGATAAAATATGGTCATCAATAAAATAGCCGTCTGTAAAGGTGGTATCGGCGATACCATCCGTCACTAAAATATTTCGTTCATATATCCGATAGCTATCAGCACCGGAAGATGGATGCCAGTGAAGACTAATCAGGTTTTGAGGGGGCAATTGTGTCTGCATCGCCGTGTCTGAGGCAATCGTTACTTGTGATGGCACACCATCGCTTATAGAAGTAGTTGTCTGTGAAGTGATCCCCGACCAGTCAGAATACCCAGTCGTATTGTTGGCTCGAAGGCGATAACCAAACTCGGAGGCACTCAACAAGTTCATATCAGTACTGGTGTTTTCACTTATGTCGTTACCAATAACAACACGATAACTAACATCACCAACAGACCAGTCACGCTCCAAATCGTAGCCGATACTGCCATCTGTACCAGTGCCATCCGGATTATCCCAACTAACCTTAAGTTTGTTCGTGCCTTCTGCTACTGATGTGATAACAGGTATTCCCGGCAAGGTCAAAGCAATTCCTTCTACTTGCGGAGAGTCACCCACTGGTGAACGGGCTAAAATCGTGTAGCTGTAATTGGTATTGTGATTTAAACCGCTATCAATCAATTCAAAAATATTATCACTAGAAAGGGTCGTTGCTTCCCGAACCAACTGGTAGCTCAAAGCTGACGAGGGTACCCCCTCGGTGTATATCTGATAATTACCTGTTCCCGGGGCCTCCCAGCTTAAATCCACCTGTCCATTACCTCCTGTGACAGAGAAATTTTGGGGAACCGAGGGGAGTTTCACCTCAATGATTGCGCGCACGGCGGATAAAGCATCAAACTTAAAAGGTGCAGCTTTGTTGGTTGAAGCATCTTCAAGCATTAGTATATCAGCATCGATCTCCACGTCCTCTCCACTGCGCCAGATGCGCATACCAATGGCATGGCCTTCTGTAAAACCATTGCTGCCGCCATCATCCTTTGAAACGATGACCTGGACTCCACCTACAAAACCCCCAGAGGGAACAGTGTAGGTACCCACGCATAATTCACCGTTAAAGATGCCAATCTCATCTCCTTGTTTCAACATTTCTCCATTCCAGGCAGCAGAATCGATTGTAAAGTTCATGGGAGTAAATGCATTTCCAGACCACGCCTTCGTAAAATGGGCATCGCTGCTGCGGGCACTAACCATAATAGTATTTCCAGGCGTGTCTGGAGAGGCTTGATCGGTTGGTTTGCGCAAAGTTAAAGTGGAATTCTTAGATACTTTTACCAGGTATCCTTTGTTGGTCCTCATTTCAAATCCCTGACCACCAGGCAAATAGACACTACCTTGCTCATTAAATACCATCTCCACATCACCGATAATATCAGCAAACACTTCATCAACATTCATTTTTACGTCGGACGGAAAAGGAAAGGGCACAATATTCCAACCTTTTTCCAAATCAATATCAATGGGCAATTTCAACCGTTTGCCAGGTATCTTAACCTCCCCCTGGCCGGAAAGCTTCACGTAATACCCTTCCGTCATCTGCCAGTCCCCCACACCGTCAGACCAATCACCTGTGGGGCGACGGCGCAACATCTTAAAACGCTCGTTAAAAACATAGACTAAAGAGCTCTGCAAAGGTTTTAACAGATATAGCAAGTTCCCAGATTCTGTGGGTGTCACGTTGAGTGAAATAAGATTCCATCCGCCGGTCATTGATACTAATGCCTCAGGGTAATTGACTTGTATTTCAGCACCGCTTGTGGGAGCTTCGATTACCAGATTACCTACCACGTCTGTCCCGGTAGAAAGAGTAAAGTTTTGAGTGCCAACTGTATCAGCCACCTCCCATACAAAATGATAAGTTAGATCATCCACACGAGTCATGGCCGTAGGATCAATATTTTGCAGACCGCTTCCAACGATCTGCATTACCGGATCTTCCGCTATTGCTTCACTGAAAGTTGCTATGACTTTTACCACGTCCCCAACCCATACTTTGCTCACAATCATATCATTAAGTGTATATTCCAGTTCCGCCGTAGGTTGAAGCTGATCATTTAAAGTTATCGTATTATTTTTCTGCTCACTCGCTGCCGCATTACCTCCCCGATCATATATCTTCGTCACCCCATCCACGTTAAGCAATGGGGTCACTGTCAATACTTCACTGCCGTCAGGTATACCGGCAAGGCTCAATCCTAAGTTGAAGATAGTCTGCTGATCATTGGGTGTAATACTGGAAGGTGCGAAGGCGGAAAGAGTGGCCGTACCACCTGCCATCGCCAATACAAAGTCCGATGGCACAACAATATCTGTCCCGCCCTGGGCTGTAAAAACAGCTTCTGAAAAAGTGACCGTAATACTGCTGTTATCGGCCGAAATTGTTGTCGCTGTAATGCTGGGTGGAACTTTGTCATTCAATAGAATTTGACCACTGCTCTGATTCTGATCCATTGGGTTTCCACTCTTATCAAAAATCGTCTGAGACCCCAATGGCTTTAGTTCGATCACCTCTATCCCGCTAGGACTTCCTGCCACATCCAAAAATACGCGGATCGTATCGGCGCCTTCAGTAAGTGCGCTGGCCTCGCTCTCAATAACATTATCATCCTGCTTTATGCTTGTGATGGTCACGCCCTCTGCTTGACCACCCTCCTCTTCATTTGCTGTAAAAGTAAAAACAAAATCATCACTTAATTGCAGGATGCCGGTACTTTCGCGATTGAGGTTGAAAATAGAGTATACATCCTCGCTAAACTTGACATCCATGTAACTGTTGTCATCGGCTAAAATAACATCATTAGAAACTAAGGTGGGCAAGAGCCTGTCATTAAGAGGCCTCATATTAAAATAATCGGAGGATTGGCCAGGACGAAAAGTTAAATGTACATTTGCAGGAATCCCGTTTTCATCGTAGATAGCATCTCCCGATATCGCCCGAACTGTCAATTCCTCCGAACCGTCAGCGATGCCACTCAAATTCAATCCAAGGGTATAAGCATTATTCCCCCGGTCCGTTATAGATGTGGGTTTGGCATTAACAAGGGATACGGTCCCACCCCCCGTCGAATTACTTAAGAGGAAAGTGAAATCTTCCTCTGTCAATGGGCCCGTACCATTTGCATTGGTAAAAGCCTGCTCATCAAAATAAATGGTCACCGCTGAATTATCAGAGTCCACAGTCGGATCTACTCCCTTTGTTATATAAGGACCCAACGAATCGTTCAGCCGCAGGACCCATCTATCACTATCCACGGGAATCAAACCAGTTATTGTTTCTGTGCTAAAAGATAATTCTCTGGCGTTAGACTCTGTTGTTTCCGGATTTACCATGGCGTTACCTTCTGCGTCAAATATTTTCCTTTCTTTTGGCCACCAGTAAAATCTCTCCTTACCATTAGGTAAACCAGCAGACGAATAATTTCCTACTTCGCGTGTCATCATAAACACAATCGTATTGTCATCTATCGTGGTGGGTGGAATCGGCTTATGGTAATCTTTGCTGTACCAAGAACCATTACAGATTATTTTCACTGGTGATGGATTACCATCACAATCTATATATTGAATAGCCTCTTCATTTTCCACAAAATATCGCTTTGCGCCATCCATCCTCCCATACCACTCCCAAGCAAATTCCTCTCCAGTGAGAGCTCCGGTGCCATCAGCATTGGCATACACCGGCTCATTGAATACGATTGTCATTTTACTGTTATCTGCATTTAATGTAGCACTCATGGTAGGCGGCGTCTTATCCCACAGCTTAATAGTGTTGTTTTCTTGTTCAACAACCATCTCATTCATTCTATTATCGTAAACAGCATCTTCCAGTGGCGTTACAGTTAAAACTTCCTTTCCCTCCAATATGCCAGCTATATGAAAACTTACCTCCCAGATCAATTCTGACTGCTTAACGATATCTATAGGTGTAACGGAGGTTAAGGTTGCTGCGCCACCTTCAATTGATAGGGCAATATCTTCCGGCTCCCAAGGTTGTAACTTTCCTGGCAAATCAGGATTTTCTTCACCATTAGTTAATGTTTCAGAGGAAGTCACTATAATTGTATACACTCCAGGACTTTCTTGAGAAGGCAGACTACCCAACGCAACCGATGTTATTGTCGGCGGCAACTTGTCTCTCAACGTTATTTCTTCCGTTTGTTGATCCGTCGACATAGCGTTACCTTCCTCATCAAATATAGAGTTCCCATTTGCAGGTGCAATGATTATCGTCTCTGCCCCACTGGGGATCCCAGTTACATCTAAGAGTATCAAAATATCACTGTCACCAGGCTGAAGAGGTTGGTTACCAATATTATCTTTAACTAAATCCCTAATGGTTACCGCAGTTGCCGTGCCGCCCTTATCAAGATTTTGGTCAAAGGTTAGGCGAAAATCTTCCACTTCAAGTACACCGCTTCCGTCACTGATGCTGTAAACCCCTTCACTGATAGTTATCGTTATAAACCTATTACGATTTCGATTCCAGGATACCAATAAAGGGACACTTTCGTCATTCAATTTTAAAGCGCCGGTAGTCTGATCTATCCCCATGGGATTGCTATCTGATGCTCTGGCCTTTAATGCATTATCATAGATGGAATCATCAGCTTTCGGCGTGATAGTGACCGTCTCTGTACCACTGGGGATGCCAGTGATATCCAGGTAAATCCTGATTTCTTTCTCGCCACCAATCAGGGATGCAGCTGCGGATTCAACGGTATTGTTCGATTCATACTGCTTAACACTGCTAATAACAGCATCTGTGGCATCACCATTATTACCTGCAAATGTCAGATTAAAATCATCCTTTGTTAGAGGATTGAGACCATTAGCATCAGAATAAATATGTTCGCTGAAAGTAATATCGATAAAGCTGTTAGATCTTGACAAAATGGATTCCTCAATTGTAGGCGGAGTCATATCCCACATATAAACTGTGTTATTTTCTTGATCAACAACCATCACATTCATAGGATTATCGTAAACAGTATTTTCTACTGGGGTCACAGTTAGGATTTCGTTTCCGTCGGGTATCCCTTCCCATTTTGGGAAAATAAAATAAGCACTTTCACTTGAGTTTGCATAAAGTAATTCATCACGACCCCTTGTTTTTCCTGATTTATCTGAGGTCAACGTCGCCGTGCCACCTGCTATTGTTAATGTAAAATCTTCAATTGCCGATTCTTTACCTATACCTAAACTACTATTTACTCTTTCATTGAACTGAACTAAAAGTTTCCCTCCAAGACTGTTATTTTCAGATCTAGTTACCGATTGTATTACCGGTGGGGAAAAATCCCATAAAAGGAAAGATAAAGTATTTTTTTTCGACGGCCACCCAGTTTTATTCAATTCCATAACATTCCCAGCTTCATCGTAAATAGCATTTTCCAATGGGGATACACTTAATTTTTCGCTTCCATCAGTAAGACCACTATTAATTTGAAAAAATATTCGAGCTGATTTTTCTCCACCTTCAAGTGATGAGGCACTATTCAATGTATTGTTGTCCGTTTTCTTCATTCCGGTAATGCTCAAATCAAGATCTGAATTGTCTGGAATAAGATCTATTTGAAAATCTCCAACACTTAACGCTCCACTTTCATCGTTGTTAGTGTAGACTTGATCGGTAAAAGTAATATCAACGTAGCTATTGCCGTTTTTAATGATTATTAAATCATCTTCTCCAACGAAGTTTGGATTATACAAATCTTTTAGATAGGCATGATTGTTACTCTGTCCTACAATAGCCGGATTCCCAGCTTTATCAAAAATGGCATCAGATTTGGGCTTTACGATTAACTCTTCACTGCCGTCAGTAGCCGTCATTTTGGTGAATCTATCACTAATGCCCAGTTTAAAGGTCTTATTATCATTCGTGGTTATGTCTTTTATTCCTCCGTTTGAAATGAAAGAGCCGATTGAAACTTTACCCCAATAATCTTCGGTGTAATCGCTGACCACTATGGTAAAACTAGCTATGTCAACAAGCAGAGAAGCCCCGTTAGCATCTCTTTCGTCCTTCCAAACTGCTTCAGAAAAGGTTACAGAAATATACTCATTCTGATCGGCTACTTCAGTAAAGGTAATGGTGGGTGCTAATTTGTCATATAGAGAAATCGCACCATAGTTCTGGTCTGGCTCCATGGCGTTAGTAGCGCCATCATAAATGGACCCTCCATCCGATGGCTCAATCGAAATTGTCTCTGCGCCACTGGGAATCCCGGTAATATCCAATGATACACTGATCTCTGTGTCACCACCCTCAAGATTTTCGAGTGACCCCCCACCCACCCGCTTTTTCTTTAAGGCGATCATTTTGACCGCTGAGGCATTGCCGACTTCACCACAACCATGACAGATAAGGGAAAAATCAGTTTTTTCTAGGGGGAGGGCACCGGCGCCCCATACACCTTCACTAAATGTTACATTAATATAGTCATTTTTATCACTGAGATCACCTTTTGTGCCTGAAACAATAGTAGGAAGAAGTAGGTCTTTAAGCTTCTTAATAATTTTATCTTTTATCTCTTCTCGTGCAAGTCCCGCATTACCGGCCGCATCAAAAATACTTTGGCCATTCTTTGGTCCTATATCGATTTCCTCAAGACCGTTGGGTGTGCCAACAACATTAATGTGACATCGGATTACCTTTTCACCGCCAACAAGCGCTTCATCATTATCATTGGTTAGATGGCCAACAATAACAGAGGTAGCGGTACCTTCTTTTTTTGTAAAATTCAGAAAAACATCATCAGGTGACAAAGGACCGGTTTTATTATCGTTGCTATAGACGCCCTCATTAAATTCAACATCGATGAAAGCATTCCCTTCGCCTACGGTGATCTCTTTTATTAAAGGCGGGATATTATCTTCCAATGTTGTAAAATTCATTTCTGGACCATAAACAGTTACCAGTTCACTGGTGGCATAGGACCGCACGTAGTATGTGGTACCCATCTCCAGGTTGTCCACATTTACAACAAATGAACCAGTCGCATCCTTAGGTTTTTTGGTGGCTCCAGTTTTAGTTGGATTTGGTTCTTTACTCCAGCAAATCCCATGATCAGTAATCGGTGCCGGGCCAAGGTCGGAAATATTGCCCGTCAATGTGGCGGTAGTATAATCTATGTTACTGATATCTGCTTTCGCCACATCAGGTGCCAGCCAATCTAAATAGGGGTAGTCATTATTGCCTGGCGTGTAGATACTCCAGTGCGGAACGACGCCACTAAAATCCCACTCACTATAGGTTGCCGGATTTTTCATTTGATCGGTGGTTAAACCTGTGAGCCCGGAGATTGGGGTATCACCGCTTTGTGATTGGCCAGACGTTTCAGTATCCCAGAAAGATGCTAAAAATGTCACATTTTGATAATCTGATATTTTTCCTACAAATCCACCAAGTTTTGCTCCCGATATATCATCTGAAACCAGAGAAACTTTTCCTATGCTATAAGAATCCTTTATATCATTTACATCTTCTTGTCCTTTTACAATTCCTCCGACCAGGCCGCCAGCTCCTTTAAATCCTGCTACATTGGATTTGCTGTAGCTGTTAGATATTTGATGGATCGCGGCGACTTTACCTATAAGACCACCACCATATTCTTCGAGACTTGTTATATCTGCGGAGGTAAAACTTCTCATAATAATTCCAGTAGGGTCATCTGTGCTCCCTACCAGTCCACCAACAGGTCCACCGCCACCGTTGGGGTTACTTTTAACACGACCTGTAACGTAAATTTTATCAATTAAAGAAGCATCCTCGCCTTTACCCATAAATCCCAATAATCCGCCCACATTATCATCGCCGGTAATGTCAACATTCCTTAAGCCTAGGTTTTGTATGGTGGCACCTTCAGCTTTACCAAATAAACCAATTTTATCGATTTCACCACGTTCATAGCGATTGATATAAAGATTGGTAATCTCGTTCAAACGCCCATCATAACTACCCCTAAAAGCCCGTAGGTTATTCCCAATCGGCTTAAACCCATCATCATCACCAGCTCCAACATTTTGGTCGTTAGTGTCATTAAATTTGATACCATCTAAGTCATCATCGGTGTCATCCCAGTGCCGGGTCTCGGACGCATCAATGTTAGCCTTAGGCACAATTAGTACTCAATATTCCTAAATGATTCATGTGCGAGATCTCGTAGGGGTCCAGTTCCGTACCACCGCCAGGAAAAGGAGCTAATATCTCATCATTCCCTTCCTGCCACGAAAGTATAGGATAACCGTTATTCACCGTTCCCAACTGGTCCATATCCCAGATATCTTCTGCGCCATTGTCTGTTTCACTAACAAAATCCCAGCCACTATCTAGAAATAATTGAGCACTTTTCATATCACAGTTAGTTTTACCCCAACTAACATCTCCAGATTCTTTTATTGCTGAAATACCTGAGGTTTCTGTATTCCAAAATGAATTAGTTACATTGAAGTCGCGTCCTCGCCCGTCATCGTCCCCCGCACCAAAACCTTCAGCTTTCCCCTGACTAAAATCAGCTACACTACCAGTACTATAAGAATTGGTAATCTTAAGTGATTGCCTATACCCTATAAAACCACCAGTAAAACTACCCCAAGCTGCATTTATATCAACATCACCTCTAGCATAGGAATTAATTACTTCTTGCCCATCAGAATTCAAGTTAACCCCTATTAAACCACCAAAATATTTGTTTGACTTTTGAGGATATCCTGTCACATTTCCAGTGGCATAACATTCGCTTACTTTGGTAGCGCCTTCTAACTTTCCAATCAGTCCGCCAACATGTTTAGTTCCTGTTAGATCACCTCTAGCGTAAGAACTCTCCACAGTAGATATACCACTAATAATCCCGATAAGTCCACCTATAGCTTCTTTTGCAATAACATCAGCAGTGCTCGAACTAAGAGAAATATTTACGTTCACTCCTTGACCAACCAGTCCACCTACAACTTCTGATTTTTTGAAGCTGCCAATATTTCCTCCTTCAATCTTGCACTTATTAATTGTTGTCCTCCCTCTTGCCGACCCTATAAGACCACCCACATTTTTGAGCGGGGCCGCGCGACCGATGGGAAGGTCGCCACTGGAAAGGGATAAGTCCCTGATAACAATGTTAGTTATTCTACTCCGATCTCGTAGGGATCCTGCCGACCTATCAGATCCTATTAAGCCACCAGTGTTGATTCTTCCCCCAACAATTTTTGGAGATTCCAAAACTATATTCTTGATGTCCACATTCTTAACTCTCCCAAAAAGGCCTGCATCATCTTGAAATTTTTCATTGGAGACCCAATGTCGATTAATTAAAATGTTAGAAATTATCTTGTTATTACCATCATAACCGCCGTTTTCAAAATACTTATCGTCATCAGGAGGAAATTCAAAATATTATCTGTACCACAAAGCTTCCAATTATGTGTATCAGATGCATTAATATCATTCATCTGTCTGAAATATTGATTATTCCATAATTCTTTATCTTCGCTAAGCATTCTAAGATCCTGTAAAGTATAAATTAAATATGGGTCGTCTTCTGTCCCTTCTCCATTTAAACCACCTAAATTATCATCAGCCCCTGGCTGCCACCGAAGTATAGGATAACCATCATTCACCGTTCCCTCCTGGTCCATATCCCAGATATCTTCTACGCCATTGTCTGTTTCACTAACAAAATCCCAGCTCGAAGAAAATAATGTATAGTTTCTCATGTTAGCATCCCCAACAGGCCAGTATTTCGACTCAGACCTTAGGATGAGAGATTTAAACCTGTCATTTCGAATTGGCCCCTTACCTATTCCAGGGTATTGACCATATTTTTCTGATGAACTTTCTATAATTCCAGTTTCACATTGGGACCAATAAAGAGACGGATTATCTAGCGCAGTGATATTATAACCATACAAGTGATGATCAAAATGGGTATCTCGGTCATCTACGTATCCTATCAAGGCACCGATCGCTGGATTACTTCCGTCTTCGTCATTATTTAGGTTGTATGTCGTATTGAAATCGTCAGTTGCTCCAACTACTTCTCCCAATGAATAACAATTATAAAGTTGACCCTGCTTATTGTAAGACGTAAGCCTACCAACAAGACCACCCGCTGCGTATATGTTAAAATTCTTCTCCTTGTTCTGCCATTTATCCGCGGGCATCCGCTTGCCCACTTCAAGTTGACCACCACCAGCTATTATTATATTTCCTGTATTATAGCTATTTCTTAATATTGTTTCCCATCCACTCATATATCCTACTAAACCACCAAAATCACTATAAGTATACTTTACGTGTGAATCTGTGGGTATTTCCGAAGATCGAGTGCTCACGATCCCTTTAAAAAAGCATTTTTCTACTGTACCATAGTCTAAACTTCCAACAATGCCACCAGTCTTAGAATTCCCAAGAACGGTTGCATCTGACCAAGAGTTTGAGATTCTGCCATAGTAAGCTGATGCACCTACTATACCGCCAACAGATTTATTTCCTGTTACTGTGGTATTTACCACAGAACACAAATCGATGCTACCCTTATTTTCCCCTACTAATCCACCGACATTATTGGTTTCTGCAGTGATGATCCCATTTATAACATGAACATTAATTAACTTAGCAGAATGCTTCGTAATTCCAACAACGCCACCAAAGGAATTCTTACCTCCCTTTTGAATTTCTACATCCTCTAAAGTTAAATTTTTGATGGTTCCCGAGACATAACGAAAAAACCACCCTTTACTATATAATCCAGTAATCTTATACCCCTTACCATCATATGTCCCACTAAACGGGCTTAATCTTTCTCCAATTGGCCAAAATCCTGCACTTTTAGGATTGTTCTTGTCCGGAGTGAGAACCCAGGTTTTATCGTGCCTATAACAACAATCTCTTGTTGGAGAGGCGTCAATATCTTGGGTTTGTTCATAATATTTATTTAATTTCCACTTGTCGGGTAGTCCATCTTCATCATCGGAATGATCTTGGAAGTATTTAGAAATCCAGAAAAGGTTTTCGAGGCTTGAAATTAGATAAGGATCTCCCTCTGTTCCAGCTCCATCTGGTGTGGCCATAGGTAAGTCAGCTTGGGAATAAAGAATATTCAAAATTGACATAGCCAATACTATCGTCAATTTAAGTGCTATATTTTTGTACTCTTTTTTCATGTTATAAGAACAGAATATTGGATGTTCAA
>LWDU01041333.1_pt1 | contig 14819 bp, 17 predicted proteins | sample 727161 | NCBI WGS metagenome assembly LWDU01 (sample SAMN04566230, study PRJNA314399) | hydrothermal vent metagenome | isolation source: deep sea hydrothermal plume seawater | place: Mexico: Gulf of California, Guaymas Basin | collected 2004-07-11 | reverse complement strand
CCGAATCCATTCGCACTTTGTTCTGTTCATTCCATTAAGTCCCTCAGGCGCCGAATACCATGAAAGTAATTCACTCTTGCAGCGCTTTCACTAGATCCGATCATTTCTCCCACTTCTCTAAAACTCAGTCCCTCATCTACCCTAAATGCTATGGCGAGCCTCTGCTTCTCGGGTAACTGCTCCATCATCATCCTTGCTCGGGCAGCTTCTGAAGCAATCACCGCCCTTTCATCTGGTCCTTTGGCTTCGGAGTGCACCGGTCCCAACATATCTATGGACATCTCTTTTCGCCGCCCTATTCGCCTTATCACACCTCGCGCTTCGTTAGCTGCTATAGTGAGGATCCACGTCCGAAACGATGCTTCTCCCCGAAATCCTGCTATCACTCGAAACCCTTTAATAAAAGTATCCTGGGCCACATCCTGAGCAGCGCCTTCGTCACTCAATATCGAGAGCGCTACTCGATATACTGCTGCATGGTGGCGTTTGACCAAGACGTCTAAGGCTGAGTCGTCTCCAGCCTTACCCCGTTCTACGAATTCCTCGTCAGCAGGAACCGCTAAGGACCGTTCATGATCATTCACCGATAATTCCCTCAAGCGCCGAATACCATCAAGGTAATTCACTCTCGCCGCAGCGCCTTCCATAGATCCGAGCATTGAAATTCAGATGCACCGGAGACAAGAAACGTTAAAGCTCGCCTTGTGCCCGAACCGAGTTTGAGAGCGGGTCTCTTCAGTCTGCCAGTTCGTCTAGCTGTGCAACACGAGCGCGTAGATGCCTTGAAGGTTTGAACACAGGCACCGAGCGAGACGGGACCTCAACTGGGTCACCGGTACGTGGGTTTCGAGCCATCCGTGTCTTTCTTTTGCGCACCTTGAAGGTGCCAAACCCACGGATCTCAATATTATCTCCCTTGCTGAGCGCCAGCTTCACTGCGTTGAGGAAGCCGTCCACAACCATAGCAGAATCCTTCTTTGTAATCCCGGGACCGATCGCGTCGGTCACCTGCTCGACCAGGTCTGCCTTAGTCATGGTCCCTCCGCAGGAACGTCTCTTTAGAGTCATCAGTCCCTGGCTTCTTAGCTAGGGGGCAGAGACTGTAACAAGGCAAAATCGAGGCCGCAAGGTGATGAGAGTTGTTGTGACAGAGCGACTTAACAGCCTCTCCGTTCTTCCATCAAGTTGAGAAAGGTATCGAAAAGATAACGACTGTCGTGGGGGCCTGGAGCAGCCTCCGGGTGATACTGGACTGATAGCACTGGTAAGGTTCGATGTTCTACTCCCTCAACTGTTCCATCGTAGAGATTAACATGGGTAAGCCGAAGACCGGGCGCTCCAGGTATTTCATCTCCTACACCACTCCGGACTGCGAAGCCGTGATTCTGAGAGGTGATCTCGACTGTCTGCTGTTCAAGAAACTTTACTGGGTGATTAGCGCCGTGGTGCCCGAACGGAAGCTTGAAGGTGCTCGCCCCAAATGCACGACAGATCAGTTGATGACCTAAGCAGATACCAAAAACTGGTATGTCTGCTTCAGCAAGTCCGAGAATCGCAGCCTCTGCCTTCTCTACGGCTGCTGGGTCACCCGGGCCATTCGATACAAATAGTCCGTCCGGAGGATCCGAGAGAATCTCCTCTGCCGGTGTATCAGCAGGGATCACTGTCACGCGGCAACCCCGTTCAGAAAGAAGTTTTGGAGAATGAGCCTTTACACCAAAGTCGTACGCTACCACGTGGAAACGCTCGTCACCGACTGCGGAAATCTCGTAGGGCTCCGAGGTTGAGACTCCACATGCCAAATCGAGTCCTTCCATATGAGGATGGTCTTGGATTCTACCCATCACCTTCTCTACTGGCATATCGGCTAGCGCTATCGCTCCTCGCATGGCGCCCTGTGACCTTATGTGGCGAGTGAGGGCTCGGGTATCCAAATCAGAGATACCTGTTATACCGTGACGACGAAGATATTCATCCAGTCCTTCCTGTGACCTCCATGAAGAGTGGACCCTGGACGCTTCACGGACGATGAAGCCAGCAACTTGAGGCATCGGTGATTCCCGGTCCTCTGCGTTGACTCCATAGTTTCCAATCAGAGGGTAGGTCATCGTCACGAGTTGGCCAGTGTACGACGGGTCAGTAAGAACCTCCTGATACCCACTCATGCAGGTATTGAATACTACCTCACCAAGAGCAAGCGCTTCGGCACCAAGAAGGTTGCCATCAAAGCGTCGTCCATCTTCTAGAAGCAGATATGCAGTGCGGATCAGAAAACACTCACTTGTTTGCCTGTGTGGTTGCTGTGCCAAAACTAGCGACCACCGATATCGGGTCAACCAAGCGATCTAGTGCCCTCCCGGGTATCTTATACCGTAGTTACGTTGAGCTATCGACATAAGTTCGAGAGTGAGCATGAGCCCTGATACGATCTTTATCCACGCCGACGAATCTTGCCTAGGCAATCAGTTTCAAACCCGCGCTAACCCGGGCGGTGCAGCAGGTCTTATGGAAGCCTGGCAAGAAGGGGAGTGGCAGCGTCGGGACTATTGGATCTCCGAGTCAGACACTACGAACAACCGGATGGCTCTGCGTAGTGCAATCGAAGGGCTGCGAATGCTGAACCGGCGATGTACAGTACACTTCATCTCTGATAGCAGGTACCTCGTAGACGGTATCACGCAATGGTTGCCTAGCTGGAAAAAAAATAATTGGAAACGGAAGCGCGGTGCGATTCTGAACCTGGAACTATGGAAAGATCTCGACATTGAACTTCAGGGGCACGATGTACGTCCAAAATGGGTTCGTGGTCATGATGGACACCCCGAGAATGAATATGCAAATCACTTGGCTACCAGAGCAGCAAAGGATCGAACTGAGTCGGGTGGACTTGTCGAATCAGGATTTCAGGAATGGCTCGACGGGCTGCGCGAGAAGGGCATGTACATGGACTACCTAGAATTCGAGAACCCAAAGGAGCGTTTTGGGAAAGATTGAAACCAGCGGTTAGAAGAGTGCTGCTTGGGAGCATCTTCTCCATGCATCACAGTGGCTCCGAAAAGAACTTCCATAAACGCGAAACGGCCCGGACCGTAGCAAGCTACGACCGGGCCGCTTCTTCTTGAGGAATCCGGCTGCCGCTTCACGCCACGACCTCCGTTTTCCTACTGCGCTGGTGGGATCCTGGCCTTTGCTTGGATCCGCCCTCGTGTGGGCGGCTAGGCCTCTCTCCCTCCAACCCTCGTGTTGTCGCGCGGTCCGCGACCGAGAGCGCCCCAGAGCTCTTCAGGGCTTTCGATGAGGGCCAGCGACCTCCCCCATCTGACTTATCGGTCTTCCAAGTTCCGATTCGCCCGTGTCACCGCTGCACCGTCATGCTCGGCAACTCACCTTTCAGATTCATCAGAGGGATGACCAACGCCATCGTCTTTAATGAGCCGCATCTGAAACGCACGAGTGATTTAGGGACTATGAGAGGAGGACGCAAGGATCGCATCTATAAACAAGTGTATTTTTACCAATGACGTCCTAAGTCACTGTTAATTAATCACTTACATGTCCCGTCAAGTGTTTCTTCGAGGTCTGTTCGGGTGGGCTAGTAAACATATGATTTAGCCGACGCAACTTACTGAGTGACAACGATTTTTGATTTGGAGATTCGTTGTTTTTAGTTCACTACACACGGCACCGTAGGCGCCGTACTCATGGCTTTTTTTGTTGTGTTAACTACATCAATTTATGAAGAAAATACCTGCTTGAAGCTCTCTACCATGCACTCTTTGACCTCAGTCATACAAACGGGAGCCTGTAGCTCCCGCTCAAGCGAACTGACTCCGCAATCACGGATACCACACGGAATAATAGTCTCGAAGAAATCAAGTTTAGTTGAAACATTGAGTGCAATACCGTGGGATGTAATCCAACCAGAGGAGACCCGAACCCCGATAGCTCCAAGCTTACCAAGTTCTGTAAAGACACCTGTTCCACTCGGATCTCGATTTGCCTGGACCCCGAATGAACACGCGACTTTAATCAACACACTCTCAAGATCCCGTAGATACCGATGTAGGTCCTTTCTATCTGGCTTAAGATCCATAATAGGATAGACGACAAGTTGTCCGGGACCATGATATGTCACGTCACCTCCCCGCCCAACCTCAAAGAGCGCAATTCCTCTTTTCTCGAGTTCGCCCGCATCAAGTAGCACATGCGCATAATCAGAGCTTGAGCCGAGCGTAATGACGTGCGGATGCTCAAGAAGCAAGATCGTGTCAGGTATAGTCGCTTCTCGCCTCTCGCGGATGAGGTGAGCCTGTAGCTCTAACGCCTCTGAATACTCTATGGTACCTAGCTCGCGAACAGCAAGAGACCTGTGTGGGGAGTTCATGCGTCTTCGGGAAAGCTTTCCAGCATCTCCTTAAGAGCTGAAAGAAATCTGGCAGCATCCGCCCCATCAACTATCCGGTGATCATAGCCAAGAGAGAAAAGTGATCGCTTACGGACGGCTACGACGTCCGTCCCAGTCTGCTGGTCCGTCACCACAGCCACACGCTTCTCAATAGAACCTATTCCTAGGATCGCTGAGGTTCCCTTAGGAATCACCGGTAAGCCAACCACCGTTCCCAGAACACCTGGATTCGTGATCGTAAACGTGGCTCCCTGAATCTCGTCAGGCATGAGTTTCCGTGCCCTCGCACGTCCCGCTAGATCCACGATCTTGTTCCCAATGCCAATGAGACCAAGATGATCCGCATCATGGACTACGGGAACGATGAGGCCCGGATCCAAATCTACTGCCATACCTAGATTCACATTCCCTCTGTAGATGACGTTATTCCCCGATACAACTGAGTTCACCATAGGGAAGTCCCGGAGTACACGTGATACGGCCCACGCTACGAAAGAGGTATAGCTCACTCGAGCATTTTGTGCCTCCCACCGACTGCGACTTAAGGTTCGAATCCGATCGATTACTGAAAAATCAATCTCGATAAAAGAATGCACATGAGGAGCTATCCGTTTCGCGATTACCATATGTTCTGCAGTGAGCCGCCGCATTTTATCCATGCCTTCAACTTGATCGGCTGGTCGCACCGGATACTCTGGATGTTGTACTTCTTTGTAGAAGGAATCCCACAAACTTGATGGCTCTGATGGAATCGGGACGCCGTCTCTAGCACGCGCCGTAGAAATTGTGGGAGAGTCTGCCCCCGTGGCACCAGAAGATTCCATAAACGCCATAATGTCCTGCTTGGTGACCCTTCCTGCATGCCCACTGCCTACGATGTTGGCAAGATCAATCCCATGTTCCGCTGCGATCTTGCGCACAACCGGGGTAGAGCGTGTCCGTAACCGCTCTTCCGCACTCTGGCTCACATCTAAGGTCCGAGTCACTACCAGAGATGGTTCTGCTAAATCTGGCTCTAAAGTTTTGTCCGGTGTTGTATCGACTAACGCTATCCCTTCTGGATCAATCAAAGCCAGAACTGTACCGACCTCGACCGTCTCTCCTTCTTCAACCCCTATCTCGACCAGTATGCCCGCCGAAGGTGCCGGGATCTCCGCATCCACTTTATCAGTGGAAATCTCTAAGATTGGCTCATCACGCTCGACTGTATCACCGACCTGCTTCAGCCATTTAGAGACAGTCCCTTCGGCGATCGACTCACCCATCTGAGGCATAGGAACTTCTATGCGAGCCACGCTAGGTTACTCCAGTATGGAGGAGATATACGCGAAATCTCGCGGCATGCTCAGTACGCAGCAAGATATCTCCCAGCCGTAACAATATCCTCAACTTGTGGCAGGAAATAATCTTCCAAAGAGCCAGCATACGGAACAGGAGAATCGATTGCAGTTACTCTGAGAATCGGTGCATCAAGCCACTCGAATGCTCTCTCGTTCAAGCGAATTGCAATCTCACCCGCTATCCCGCCCGTGCGTGTATCCTCGTGCACGATAAGAATCCTTCCAGTGCGCTTCAAACTCTCCACAATCGCGTCTTCATCGAGAGGTAAGAGCGTTCTAAGATCTATGATTTCTACCCCTACACCATCCTCTTGGTCAAGCTTTCTTGCAGCCTCGACAGACTTATGGACCATTGCTCCATATGTGACGAGAGTAAGATCAGAGCCCTCCCTGACAGTGCGAGCTTTACCAAGTGGTACAACGTAATCTTCGTCCGGCAGTACTTCCCTAAGAGTAGGCGCGCGGTATAGAGCTTTGTGTTCTTCAAAGATGACTGGGTTGTCATCTCGAATCGCCGCTTTTATGAGACCCTTAGCGTCGTAGGCCGTACTCGGATAGACGATTTTGAACCCCGGCGTGTGGAAGAACGCCATCTCCACATTTTGAGAATGGAAAGGTCCTCCCCTGTTACCCCCGCCGACAGGCCCCCTTACCACGATCGGCATAGGGCCAGCACCCCTGTATAGTGAGGTAGCAATATAGTTTGTGAGTACATCATATGCGGGTGAGATGAAGTCCATGAACTGCATCTCTACAACGGGCCGCAAACCCATGTGAGCGGCTCCAGCTGCGGCCCCAGTGAACCCGCCCTCTGCAATGGGTGTGTCTATTACACGTAGATCTCCAAAATAATCAAGAAAACCACGAGTAACCTTGAATGCACCTCCATAGACGCCGATATCCTCTCCCATTAAGAAGACGCTATCATCCCGAACCATCTCCTCAAACAACCCCTCACTGACCGCTTCCAGTAGAGTCACGGGCTCCCCACGTGCTGTCTTCTTGAGGTGCTTGGGAGCAGGATGGTTCATGTATTTAGCTCACTGCTATCTCTTCTATAAGGCCCATCCGTCCGTGTCCACGGGTGCTCGGTTATAGTATCTGTGTAAACACCTTTCGCGGCCTCCCGGCCATCCGGAACCGGTTCGCCGGTCGCCTGCTCTGCCGCCAACCTGCTCTCCTCTTCTGCGCGTATGCTGATCTTGTGGAGGACTGATTCTCCTGCCCAACCTTCTTCTAAGATCCTGAGCTTGAACAAATCAATGGGATCACGATCCACCCACAGGGAAAGTTCGTCCGGATCGACGTAATCCTGAGGATCATGCTGTGCATAACCAAGGCGTCTGTAATACCTCAGTTCTATCATCTGAGTACCTCTTCCTGCCCTTGCGCGCTCCGCCGCCCTGCTCACGGCTTCATATACCGCTATGACATCAGTCCCATCCACAGATTCTGAACCAATTCCATACCCAGCTGCTTTCTCAGTAAAACTCCGGACTCGAGTATTCTTGCGTGTGGCTGTTGAAAACGCCCACTGATTAGCCTCAACTATCAGAATCAATGGACAACGCTGAACCGCGGAAAAATTGAGACCTTCATGCCAGGCACCCGTTGACGATGCATCATCGCCGCAGAAGACCATGCCGACTCGGGACTCATCTCTAACCTTAAAAGAAAGTGTAATTCCAGCCATGACCTCTAACATGGTTCCAAGTGGTGAGACCGGACCAATGATTCCCTTTTGAAAATCAACCCAATGGATGTTGGCCTCTTTACCCTCCGTTGGACCGGTCACCCGCCCCATGTACTGACGAAAGAAGTCGACTAATTTCCCGCCGAATAGAAACAAGGCTCCGGAAGCTCGTACCGTCGGCGCGAGAAAGTCACCCGTCCCGTCTGTTTGACGATTGAGTGCAAAGGCAGCGCCGGCGGCACCAGCTTCTTGCCCGAATGATCGGTAAATTTCTCCGGTCACATGGCCCTGCTTTTGTAACATCTCTAGCCGTTCTTCAGCTGCTCGCGTGAGTACGAGCGAATGGTACAGTCCAAGGAGCTGAGTCTGATCAAGCCCAGCTATTAGAGAATCAGACATCGGCCGCACAGATAGCACAGCAGACCCCACTAAGGAGGCCGTTAGCGCCTCCGAATACCACTGAGGGTTCCTTAGTTACCCGAATTACCCGGGTCTTCAGTCGTACCTGCCGTAGCACCTTCTGTGGGTTCCTCGCCGAGACCCGGAACCACTGAGACAGGAGCGGGCGCCGCGGAAGGAGCTTCGACCTGGATCACGGACTGGGGTTGTCTGGCACGTGAGGACATCACCGATAGCACAAGCGCTAGGACCAAGAATATAGTGCCCGAGATCCATGTAGCTCTGGTCAGAACCGTAGTTGCTTGTCGCCCTCCTAATATCCCTTCAGTCATCGCAGCGCCGCCACCGACCGCGGCTAGACCGCCACCTTTTCCAGACTGAAGAAGGATTACGACTGACATAAATATGCCGTCGACTACTAAGACAGCTAGCAAGAATGTATACATCTTCCTTGTATTCCCTTATTCCCCGCCGGAGTGACCCGCTAAACGTCGGAGAGCACCCGAGGGGTGTCAACGGCAGCTTCAGCCAGCCGCACAGGTAATCTTGCCAAACGATTGGGGGTTGAGGCTGGCACCACCAATAAGGACTCCATCTACATCCTGCGCTGCAAGGAGTTCTGTTGCGTTGCTTGGTTGGACTGAACCTCCATAAAGAATCTCCGTCCGAGCTGCAGTAGTCGCACCGATGGCCTGCTCCAATCGATTCCGAAGCGTCCCGTGGGCTCCTGCCGCATCCATGGGCGTTGCTGTCTTTCCTGTACCAATCGCCCAAACTGGCTCATATGCGATTAAAAAATGGGTTTCAGGATCAGGGATCGAGGTTAAGGCCAAATCAAGTTGGTTCAAGATCACCTCATTGACTCGGCCCGCTTCGCGCTCTTTAAGTGTCTCCCCAACACAAATCACTGGTACGAGATCCTGCCGAAGAACGGCGGCAACCTTGAGTGCAACTTGTTCATCCGTCTCACCGAACAATTGCCTCCTTTCAGAGTGTCCCACAAGAGCGTAGCTGGCACCTGCATTAGCTGCCATCGCGGCAGAAATCTCACCGGTAAACGCTCCCCGATCCTCCCAGTGAACATTCTGGATACCAAGCTGGATTCTTGGATCTCTGTCCTCACACTTATAAGCAGCTAAGAGAGAGATCGCTGGAGGAAAAATCAGAATCTCGTTATTAGCCATCATTTCATTAATTTCAAAAGCACCGAAAAAGGCACGGACCTCTTCCGGAGCCATGTGCATTTTCCAGTTTCCTGCAATGACCGCCACGTCTACTCCTTATCACTTAAGGAATGAACACCGGGTAGCGTCTTTCCTGCCAAGAAAGCCAACGAGGCACCACCCCCACTCGAGACATGAGTGAGCCGGGAAGTTACCCCTGCAAGGTCAGCTGCCATCGCAGAATCCCCACCCCCTACTACAACCAAAGCCCCTCTATCACAGACATTCGCCACGGAATGGGCGAGATCTGTGGTTCCGACACCGAATGGTGGAGTCTCAAAAACTCCCATAGGTCCGTTCCACAAGATTGTATGGGCAGTGTCAATCACATTCCCAAAAGTAGTAGCCGTTTCTGGCCCAATATCTAATACCATGTCATCGTGCCGAATCGCAGTAGATGCTACGACTCGATGGGGCGCATCCTCCCGGAGTTCCTTCGCTACTATACAGTCTACAGGCAAAAGCAACTTGTCTCCGCTCTTCTGGATAAGGTCTCGCGCAACTGGAACACGGTCATCTTCGACAAGTGATTCTCCAGTGGACAACCCCATAGCCTGGAAAAAAGTGTTTGCCATCGCACCACCGATAAGTAATCGGTCCACACGCTGAAGTAAGGAAGAGATTACGTCGATCTTTCCAGATATCTTTGCACCACCAAGGATTCCCACAAACGGATGCCTGGGCTCGCCCATCGTTCTTCCAAGAAAGTGAAGCTCTCGGGCCATTAGCAACCCTGCCACCGCCTCTCCACCCTTTCCTCTCATGGCATCCGCTAACCCTGCCGTCGAAGCATGAGCCCGGTGTGCAGCTCCAAAAGCGTCATTCACGAATAGATCCCCAAGTTCCGCCCAAGATTTGGCTAGATCCGAGGCGTTGTCTATCTCGCCAGAGAGAAATCGCGTGTTTTCAAGCATCACAAGATCAGCGGATAACGGTTGTCCTCTTCCTATCGGGTCGGCTACGAACTCGACGTCCGATGACAGAAGCTCGGCAAGATGTTCAGCAACGGGCTCTAGCGAGTACAGACGACTTGGACGCGCATTGGGGCGTCCTAAGTGAGAAAGTAAGATGACACGGGCACCGGCCTCGCGGAGAAACTTTAGTGTCGGAAGCGACGCGACAAGGCGATGATCATCCGAAATCTCGCCATCTTGCATAGGGACATTTAGATCAGCTCGTACGAGAATCGTCCGACCTGAAAGCTGCCGGTGATCGAAATCCTCAAGCCTCTTCTTGTCGCACATGGACTCCCTTAGTCCCTCGTTGAAGCAGGGAGCCGCTCTCCAACAAAACTCACGAGGTCAATGACACGATTTGAGTAGCCCCACTCATTGTCATACCAAGCCAGCACCTTGACCATGCGACCATCCATAACCGCAGTTGAAAGTGAGTCAACTACTGAACTGTGTGGGTTCCCGGTGTAGTCGATGGACACAAGTGGTTCATCTGACACGCTCAAGATCCCCTTGAGCGACCCAGAAGCAGCTTCTCGGAAAGCTGCATTAATTTCCTGTTCAGTCGTGTTCTGGTCGACTTCAGCAACAAGATCAACGAGCGAGACATCTGCAGTTGGAACTCGGATTGACATTCCGTCGATGTGTCCTGCAACCTCGGGAAGCACTAGACCTGTCGCTTTTGCTGCTCCCGTGGTCGTTGGGATCATCGAGAGTGCAGCCGCACGAGCTCTTCTGAGGTCCTTATGGGGAAGATCAAGGATGCTTTGATCATTTGTATACGCGTGAATCGTAGTCATCAATCCGTGTCGAAATCCGACCGTCTCCGCCAGAATCTTGACCACTGGTGCCAGACAGTTTGTCGTGCAACTCGCGTTAGATATCACATCGTGTTCATCGGGATCATACTTATCCTGATTGACCCCGAGCACTACCGTAAGATCTTCATTTTTACCAGGGGCGGAGATAATCACCTTACGAGCACCAGCTGCAAGATGCTTCGCGGCCCCCTTTCGATCACAAAACATTCCCGTCGACTCAATTACGATATCGATTTCCAGTTCTGACCAAGGCAGTGCACTGGGGTCCCTTTCACTTAGAACCCGGATATTGTCTCCATCCAAAACCAACCCATCATCCGAAACCTTAACGTCCCCCATATAAGTCCCGTGAACCGAATCATATTTCATGAGATGGGCGAGCGTCTTAGCATCTGTCAGATCGTTCACAGCGACAAAGTCTAGGTCGCTACGGTCAGCCTGCTTGGCGCTACGTAGAATGTTACGTCCGATCCGTCCGAATCCGTTAATGGCAACGCGGATTGGCATGGTGTGTAAGCTCCTGATTTTAAAAATGGAAATTGACCAGAATAGGAAGATAACGCCTGCGTTAATTGAAAGGGGCGCTAAAGAACACATCGATCTAGATCATGATATTGGCTAGACCGAGATCACAAAATTCAATCGACCAAACTCTTCTCCATCGCTGCCTGCATAACTTCAACTGGAGCGGGTATCCCCCACCATCTTTCGAATGATGCAGCCCCTTGCCGAACTAGCATCTCAGCCCCGTCAGTGGCCCGAATATCCATCGCCTCTGCTGCTCGAACAAAAGATGTGACATGCCTTCCATATACAAGATCCATCGCTGCCCCAACACAACCCAAACACTCTAAATCCACTGGTGAGACATCATTTTCTTCAAGTCCGAGACAAGTAGCATTAATAACCAGGTCGAAATCTTCTCCTTCAATTTCCTCCAGGACTGGGATGACCCGTGTCCTCTCTCCTCCAATACGTCGTGACATCGACCGAGCCCGCTCGGGGGTACGATTGAAAATCACGATCTCATCGGCCCCTTCGTCAATCAGACCTAATAGGGAGGCTCTCGCAGCTCCTCCTCCTCCTAAGAGGAGAACTCTGATTCCAGAGGGCACGCTGCCGAGGAAGAATCTCAACGCACTTCTAAAGCCATCTACATCAGTGTTGTCCCCATGGATTCGGCCCCTTTCATCTCCCCAAAAAGTGTTGCAGGCGCCCGTTTGTACGACTGCTTCGCTCGCAATCTCTACGACCGCTGCGGCCTTCTCCTTATGAGGGAGCGTAATGTTGCCCCCACCTCCAGAACGAGCGATGCTAACCATGAAACCCTCAAGGTCCTCTTCCTTGCATTGCAGAGCGACATAGACCCCATCCACTCCCGCGGCTTCAAATGCCCTATTCTGAATTTCGGGCGACTTAGAGTGTAGGATGGGGTCACCGAGGAGTGTTAGTAGCCGGGTCTTCGCCGTGAAATTCATTTACAGCCTGAAGGGCCAATTCTCTTCAGAACCTTGTTAACCAAGTCTTTAATCAAATCAAATGTCTCCAAGTATTCCTGTTCTGTTCCTCCAACCGGATCAGGCACTGACTCCGATATTCCTCCACCTTCCCGTGCGTCCGCAAATGAAGTAATTAATGAGGAGATTTCACCAGCGCCAAGTTCGGTGACACTCATGAAGTGGGCGGCAGACATCACTAGGATCAAGTCTGCCCAAACCGCAACCTCTTTAGTTAAGAACGTGGCACGATGTCTCGTGAGGTCGAGGCTATGCGCTTCCGCAGCCCTTAATGCCCCACTTGAAGCACCAGCGCCATCAAATGCAGCAATGCCGGCTGAGCGCACTTCAACACTACTCCAGCCCCGCTGTTCTATTTCATTCTGAGCGATAACCTCAGCCATTGGGCTCCGACACGTGTTACCAGTGCATACAAATAGCAGCCGGAAGGGTTGCTCGATCTTAGATCGCTTTTCCATGTAGCTCCGGTATGACCTCACCCAGGTTCGAAATCTGAACCCTGCCTTCTCGTAAAACTTCCGGTGGATTCACTGTGCAGTCCACAATTGTAGATGGCTCAGAAATCGGCAGCGTACCCGTATCAATTAACATGACGCCGCTTCCATTGAGACGACTAACCACTTCGACGACCTGGGAAGCCGATCTCGCAGGTAGTTCACCGGGATAATTCACACTTGTGGAAGTGAGGGGGGCACCCAATTTCTTCAATATGCGCTGAACAATTGGACTAGAGCTCATGCGTACTGCAACCTTGTCACTCTCGCTGCGGATTCCTGGCGGGAAGATACTTCGGGGATCGTGGAGTACCAAGGTTAATGCTCCTGGCCAAAAGGCCGACCCGAGCAGACGCGCCTCATCATTCCAAGCCAACCCAGCAACCTCTTCAGCTGTGGGAGTAAGTATGATCAGTGGCTTTTCCCGAGATCTATGCTTGAGTGCCTGAACACGAGCGACCCCCTTTGTGGTCGGCAGAGACCCAAAGCCATACACCGTCTCTGTAGGGTACGCGATTACACCTTCTCCCTGGACATGCGAGACCACCAGATCAAGATCCGCCTCGGAATCACTGAGCAAATCGATGTTTAAGAATTTGTCAGACATCACCACACTGTAGACGCAGGATTGCTTGGGCAATCATGAGGTCCGTAGGCCGAGTCACCTTGATGTTTGTACCCCCATCATCGACCATTTGCAGACGAGCGCCGAAAGATTCGAGGAGCACAGCATCGTCTGTTCCAACTTCTCCACTCTCGTACGCTTGCCGAAGGAGATCGGCAGGGAAAACTTGAGGTGTATGCGCATGTCAAAAAACACTTCGGTCTGCTGTTTCCAACACTTGAAACTCTTCGTCAACGCGCTTGATCGTGTCGATAACAGGACATCCAGACACTGCACACACACCAGTGTTTGCAAGATCAATACATTTCCCGACTATAGCACTCGTCACCAGCGGGCGGGCGGCATCATGGATGGCGATCACGTCTAGGCTCGTAGGGAGTACACTCACGGCATTCCTAACCGATTCAGTCCGGTTGACTCCTCCTTTAACTAATTTGATACGGTCATCCAGCCTTCTGATCCAGTCAGTTATTTCGTCGACATCCTGGGGTGCAAGAGACACCACAACTGAAACAACACGATCGTCTCTAAGAAATGGACGCAACGCATGTACTAAAAGAGGTTCGCCATCAAGTTCCAAGAATGGCTTACGAGTGCCCCCCATTCGGGTTCCTGACCCCGCCGCAGGCACCACGACACCCACATGGGGTGATGCTTTCCCAGAATCCTGGGGTGCACTCACTGACTAGCGGCCGACGTCTCGGATTCAGGATTCGGCCGCACTCCCGGTGAGGTTCTGGATACTGAATCGAACCTTGTATAAGCTTTTTGGAAGTAGAGTTCTATTACACCTGTTGGACCATTTCTCTGTTTACCAATGATCAGTTCTGTCTTCCCTTGCAGCTCGTCTCGCTTTTCCGGGGGGGCATAATATTCAGGGCGGAACAAGAACATCACCGTATCAGCGTCCTGCTCGATAGAACCTGAATCTCTAAGATCCGAAAGCATCGGTCGCTTGTCGGTTCGCGCTTCAGGTCCGCGAGAAAGCTGGGACAGAGCCACAACTGGGATATCAAGTTCCCGAGCAAGTGCCTTTAAGCCTCTTGAAATTTGACTTACTTCCTGAACACGACTTTCGGAGCGTTGCGTACCACTCATTAGCTGCATGTAATCGATGACGAGTAGCCCTAAATCCTTGTTATCCGCACGAAGTTCCGATTGCAGGCGACGGGCTTTAGCCCGGATCTCTAGCACGTTGGCACCCGGTTGATCATCAATCCACAGAGGAGCTGTGTTAAGGTACCCAGCTGCTTTTGCAAGACGCTCATGCTCCGATTGAGATAGACGCCCAAGCCGAAGTTTCTGCGCATCAACACGACCTTCTGAACACAGCATCCGCTGCACAAGCT
>LWDU01041946.1_pt3 | contig 14828 bp, 14 predicted proteins | sample 727161 | NCBI WGS metagenome assembly LWDU01 (sample SAMN04566230, study PRJNA314399) | hydrothermal vent metagenome | isolation source: deep sea hydrothermal plume seawater | place: Mexico: Gulf of California, Guaymas Basin | collected 2004-07-11 | reverse complement strand
ATTCTTCGGCAATTTCGTCAAGAATGGGAGCAATTTGTTTACACGGTCCACACCATTCAGCCCAATAATCAACTAAGATCGGGGACTCAGACTGCAAAACAATTTTGCTAAACTCACTGTCTGTTACATGAATGACAGCGTTGCTCATAGTATTCTCCATAGTTAAAATATTAACAAATGCTAGTTGTATGGAGGCGCCTTGTCAATAAAATTAACGATTAATCGACTTAAAGAGGCGTATTTGAAGCCCCTTGAATTAATATTTGTGGGCCCCATATAAGCTAATCTGTTTTTATTTTTAACAAATTACAGAAGTTAGAGGCCAAAATGCGTTATTCTTAGAGGTTATGAAAAAAAATCATTTAACAGAAACTGAATTTAAAAACCTTGAGTTATCGAGTTTACTCTTAAAAGGGCTTGGTGATGCCGGGTTCACACATTGTTCTCCTATTCAGGAAAAAACATTACCGCTTTCGCTGCGAGGCAAAGATATTGCGGGTCAGGCACAAACGGGCACCGGTAAAACAGCGGCTTTCTTATTGGCGACATTCCAGCACTTAATTAATGATGAGAGTGAGCAAGTAAAGAATCCTAGAGCCTTAATTTTGGCGCCTACACGTGAGTTGGCAATACAAATTCATAAAGATGCGCTTTTATTGTCCAAACATCTTAATTTAAATTTGGCGTTGATTTATGGTGGTACCAGTTATAAAGCACAATTACAGAAAATTAGATCGAATGTGGATATTATTATTGGGACGCCCGGGCGGATAATTGATTTTTACAAACAAAAGGCTTTTACGTTAGATAATATTCAGGTTTCAGTTTTAGATGAGGCCGATCGTATGTTTGATTTGGGTTTTATTAAGGATATTAGGTTCTTATTAAGACGTATGCCGGCGCCCGAAGCTAGACTCAATTTATTATTTTCTGCAACGTTATCTTATAAGGTGACTGAGTTAGCCTATGAGCATATGAATAATCCTGAATTAATTCGGATTAAAGAGGAGCAAGTAACCTCCAAGGCCATTAAGCAAAGTGCTTATTGTCCGTCTAATGAGCAGAAGATAGCCTTACTCATCGGTGCGCTGCGTTCCCGTCAGCCTAAACGAGCAATTATTTTTGTTAATACTAAGCGCTGTGCAGAAAAGTTATACGATTACTTAAAAGTTAATGATTTTAATTCAGCGGTTTTAAGTGGTGATGTGGCACAGGATAAACGTGAAAAATTATTAAAAAAATTCCAAGATAATCAATTATCCTTGTTAATTGCGACCGATGTTGCCGCGCGTGGTTTACATATTCCTGATGTTTCACATATTTTTAATTATGATTTGCCACAAGACCCAGAAGATTATGTCCACCGCATAGGTCGTACTGCACGATTTGGCGCTGAGGGTGAAGCGATTAGTTTTATCTGTGAAGAGTATGCCTATTCTATGCCTGATATTGAGATCTTTATTGGTCAAAAAGTGCCCGTTCAGAAAATTCCTAAAGAGTGGTTGCCTGAGATTAAAAAGCCGCAACGTCGCCCTAAAAGCCATTTTAAAAGGACGGGTGGTGCAGATCGGTCGCCTAATAGGTCTTCTTACAACGATCAACGAAGGGGCATGAGTTCATCTAAATCGGTAACAGACTCATAGGTTTTGATTGTTCGTTTTGCTTTTTGAGAGTCAGGTTTGTTGATCGATAGAAGGTATTTGATCCCATGATTTTTAGCTGAATCCAAGACGTTTAGACTGTCATCAATCAATAAAGTATGTTCGTTATGGAATGGCTCAATTTGTTTTAATTTAGTCCAGAATAGTGGGTTTTCTTTAGGTAAGCCAATGCTGTGTGAAGAAATCACCTGATGGAAAAATCGGAGTAGTTGGGTTTTCTCCATTTTCAGATTTAGGCTATGATGGTGCGCATTGGTGACAAGAATAATGCGGCGCTCACTCTGATTTAACTGTTCTAGAAATGTATGGGTATGTGGGCGAATAGCAATTTTATCGGCTATTTCATTTTTGAGTCCCAAGATATCTAAATCCAGCTCTTGGCTCCAGAAATCCAGACAATACCAATTTAGTGTTCCTTCATAACTTTTGAAAAGAGGTTTTAGGAATTGTTGTGCTTGTGCTAAGGATAAATGATGTTTTGTAGCATATTTTATGGGAATAAGTTCTTGCCAGAAAAAATTATCAAAATGTAAATCTAATAAGGTACCATCCATATCGAGCAGGATAGTGTCAATTTCATTCCAATTTATCATGTTCGAGAGTATAGTGTTTTTGGGGTTAAAAGACATCTAGAAAAATGATAAGAAAACCGATTATTCATAAAAAAACAGTCGTAGCCAAGTCTCGACTTTTTCGTATTGAGGCATTAGATCTTGAGTTTAGTAATGGTGAAAAGCGCACCTTTGAACGTTTAGCTCGCGGTAATTCTTCAGGGGCTGTTTTAATTGTCCCGATGTTAGATCGTACTACCGTACTGTTGGTTCGTGAGTATGCTGCTGGAGTTGATCGTTATGAACTGGGTCTACCAAAGGGCAAAATTGATGATGGAGAATCACCCTTAGTTGCGGCCAATCGTGAATTGAAAGAAGAGGTGGGTTACGGCGCTCGAGAATTGACGATGATTACTTCATTGTCCATTGCCCCTGCTTATTTGGAACATATGACCAATATCATTTTAGCTGAGGGGTTATACCCTGAAAAATTAGTAGGGGATGAGCCTGAGGAATTAGAGGTTGTTCCCTGGAAATTAGATGATCTGGGGCGGTTATTTGCTCAAGGTGAGTGTACTGAAGCGCGCTCCATTGCCGCCTTGTATTTAATACGAGATTATCTGTCAGAAGCTAACGACAACACGGTGAATCTTTCAAACACCGGCAACAAGTAACGGCAAAACTAGCACCGATAACGGGTGCTGTGATGTAGACCCATAAGGTTTCCCATTGACCACTGAGTAATGCAGGACCTATAGAGCGTGCTGGATTCATAGAAGCACCAGAAATGGGGCCAGCAAATAGTGCCTCTAATGCAACCACACTACCAATCACAATCCCTGCAGTAATGCCCTTCTCTTTGGAACCCGTGGCAACATTGATAATAGTAAGCATGAGTATAAAGGTGAGGATAATTTCCAGAATAAACGTTTGCATAATGCCATAGGCGGGGAGTGTTGCGCCGTAGGTTGGATGTCCGAAGAAGAGCAAGTAAACTAGCGTGCTTGCTAAAATAGCACCACTGATTTGACAAATAATATAGGGGATGACTTTATGGCCTGGGAATTTACCTGCTTGCCAAAAGGCAATGGTGACGGCGGGGTTGATGTGGGCGCCTGAAATATCGCCTAAGGTATAGATCACAGCGAGGACAATTAAACCAAAAACCAGCGCGATTCCAACATGACTAACCATCCCTTGGCTGATGTCATTAACAACAATAGCCGAGGTTCCACAAAAGACTAAAATAGCGGTTCCGAGAAATTCAGAGAAGAGTTGTTTGAACATAGAAAGGCCTTATAAAGAGGACTGGTGATATTCTTTTAAACGCTGGACTTCTTGTTTGGCCCCTAAAATGAGCGGTACACGTTGATGTAATTCACGGGGTTGAATATCAAGGATTTGTTCTTGCCCTGTAGAACTGTCACCACCCGCTTGTTGTACTAAAAAGGCGATAGGATTTGCTTCGTACATTAACCGTAACCGCCCCGATTTTGATTTATGGTTGTCACGTGGATAAAGAAAAATACCGCCACGGGTCAGTATTCGATAGACTTCGGCGACCAAGGATGCAATCCAGCGCATATTGAAGTTTTTCTCTCGAGGGCCGTCGCAGCCTAGAACACATTCGTTAATATAGTGTTGTACGGGCTTTTCCCAAAATCGTTGGTTAGACATATTGATAGCAAATTCACTGGTGTTCTCGGCGATAACTATATTGGGGTGAGTTAGAATAAATTCATCGTTTTGGGGATTGAGTGTAAAGGCATTAACGCCCTGCCCCGTAGTGAGGATCATCATGGTAGAGGGGCCGTAAAGTACAAACCCCGCGGCTATTTGTTGGTTTCCGGGTTGTAAGAAATCTGCTTCAGAAAGTGTTGTTGAGTGCTTGCAACGTAAAATAGAAAAAATACTGCCAACAGACATATTAATATCTATATTAGAGGAGCCATCAAGGGGATCAAATAAAATGAGATATTTCCCTTTGGGATCGTGATGATTTTTTGTGGGGATAATTTCATCGTTCTCCTCTGAGGCTAACCCCGCTATATTAGGGTTATTAATAAGGGCTTCGACAAAAATATCATGGGTAATAATATCAAGTTTTTTTTGAATTTCACCTTGAACATTCTCAGAATCAGCATCCCCTAAGAGTTGCGTTAAATCGCCTTTATGGACAAGGTCAGCAATTTGCTGGCAGGCGGAAATAATATCATCCAAGACTAATGATAAGGATTCAGAGGCGCCTGCTTGTTCTGAAATAAATTGTGTTAAAGATAGAGGCTTCATGATCCTAGGGTCTCCGAAACAAAATGATGCTTATTATAAGCGGTATTGTTTTTATAGGATACCTAAGCGGTGTAAACAGCGCAGGGTGCTTTCAAATCCAATGACTTGGTGGGCGATAAAACCAACTTGACGCGCACTGTCAATATTGTGGCGATTGTCATCAAGGAAAAGAATGGTATTCGGTTCAAGCCCCATAGCATGGGCCATAAAGGTAAAGGCTTCGGGGTTGGGTTTGGCTAAGTGAATGAGGTGTGATGCGAAATAGTGGTCGACCTTTCCTGCCAGCGACATTTCGTTGAGTAGTCTGGGCCAGTGAATGGCATTAGTGTTTGAAAAAACAGCCAATGTGTAACGATCACGCAGTTGGCTAAGGGTATCAAAGATGCCAGGGTAAGGGCCAACGGGCCATTGCTCAAAGTGCTGAATAAAGAGTGTCGGGGTAATGTTTAAAGACATTTCAGAAATAATATTTTCAGCAAACTCAAGGGGGGCGATGAGACCCTTTTCAAAATCTTGAGCCGTTGAAGAAAGTAGCCATGCGTCACCCGTCAGATCAAGGTTGCTCTCAGTCGTATGCCATTCGTTTTTAATCAGTGGTTCGCCTAATTGTATCAGTACGCCACCGAGGTCAAATACAATGGCGTGAATGTTTGGAGCTGTAGCCATAGTCTAAATCGATTAGAGTTTATATAAGGGTTTTAGTTTATTAGGGGGCACGTCAGTGGAAAGTGCTTTAGGTTCAAAGGCCTTAAACGCAGTGTATAAGTTTTCACCGTTCCAGTCATCACAATCGGGGCTATATAAGATCGTGTTAAGCAAGAGGATTTCTTTTTTTAATGGGGCGTCGCAGTAGGATGCAATGCGACGTAAGCTTTTTTCTTGAAAGTATTGTTGTCCCCAGAGTAATAAGGCATTTTTAGCGGCTTCAGCACTATGGGCGGCGCAGGCTTGTTTAAGCACCTTTTGATTATAAGGCGGTGTTTTTTGTTGTTCAGGTGTGGATAAAGACTTTGATTTTCGGTGCGCTAATAATAGGGTTAGGAGCCAACCAAGAGCTAAAAATAAAGATAAGCCAGGCCAGAAATAACGGGTCACTTGAGGCGGTGCTGTTGGTGCTGAATTAAGGGGCTGTTCTAGCTGGGGTGTGCTGGTTAGGGTAGAATCTGGGATTACTTCGGTAGATTGGGGCGCTAATGTAGCGATCAGGGTCGTTTCAGGGATTAATGCGAGCTCAACGGATTGTGTCTGGGTATTCCACCAGGGGACTTTTATAGCCGGTAATTGATAGAGTCCTTCTTTAGATGCAATGAAGGCGATTTTTTCTTCTCTATAAGCAATCAGGGTATCGGTTTTTTTTTCGTTTAGCGCGGGCTTATCAGGGTAAGTTTTGAGTCCGCGTTCGGCATTGGATTGCAGCGAATGCAGTTCGGGCAACTGTCCAACAGTGGTGCCTTGGGCAATGATCTTAAGGGTGCGGGTTAATGGCTCACCGACTTTCATGTCCGTAATATCACCGGACCATGATTGTTCAATATGTAAGGCTTGGGCGGGTAGCCAATGGGGGGCAGTAAAGGGTGCAGGAATGGGTTGCACATTAAGCTGAATAGCGTCAGAAAAAACCCTTTTGATACGGGTGCGAGAACGATTAAATAAACCGTTAAATTGTCCGCGTTGTGAGCTATAGACTTCAGCATTTAAAGCAACAGGAGCGATAGTTAAGAGGCCACTTTGTTGTGGAAAAATAGCATACTTTCTTTCAGTCACTTCATAGGTAAGGTTATTGTGTTGATCTTGATAGGTTATATCCTCTCCTAATCGTTCAATAATAGCGGTGTCTGATGTGGGTTCGGTTAGGCTGGCTTGGGAAATTTTGACTCGTCTAAATAAGCGCAAGGTATATATAAATTGTGATTGTACGATACCTTCTTGAGGCGAGACTTCAACCAGTAGGAAGAGGTCTTTATCTGGCTGTGGCGATGAAAGCTTTGTGTGCTGATCGGGTGTGACTACAGTAATGATTAAGGTATTACTTAGATCTTTTCCAAAGGGGACGGATGGCAATGTGATAACCCCAGATTGTTTGGCCAGTACGTTAAGATGCCAAGATTCTTGGTGCTGGAATTGGCCGTTAATAATCGACGTATTGCTATTTTTATGTTGATTTAAAATTTCAACATAAGATTCTAGAATGGAAAAGTCTGGGTCGCCATCGGGCGTTTCAGTTGCTGAAAAGGTCAGTTGAAATGATTCATTTAGGGTTACTGGGTTGCGTTCTGATGTCACAGAAATAGTTGTCGCATAGGCATATGAGCAAGGCAGAAGCGTAAAGGTTAAGGCAACAATAATGAGGCGCGGTAAGGCGGCGGTCATAGCGCGCAAAGCAGATAATGAAAGCATAAGTGTAAAAAATAATAAGGACATTTGATGTTTTAGGTTACCAATTTTCATTAGTTTCAAAATCATTTCTTTGTTGGCTATATTGATATTTAAATTTCCTCTGTAATAATCCAGAAGGGTCATCAGGGATTCTTTTGAGCCATTGCTCATTAACCTTATTTGATCCATCATCTGTTTCAGGTGTCCTGTTTAGATGATCTTCGGATGGGTTCTCCTCAGGCTCATTGATCGATTCATCGTTAGGTTTTGTAGGGTTATCTTCAGGCGTTTGGTTTTCTTTAGTGGTTGAATTTTGCTCTGATTGAGACGGATTATCTTGTTGATCTTTTGGAGATTCATCCGTTTCACTGGATTCATCATTGTTATTGTGCGCTGAGTCTTCATCGGGAGGTGTATTCTTAGAGGCGTCTTGGTCAGGGGGTTGTTGTTTTTTTAAGGCGTCTTCGATGAGTTTTTTATTATAGTGCGCATCGGTATGGTTAGGATTAAGCGCTAGTGCAGCGTTATAGGCTTTAAGCGCTTCAGGAAGTTGTCCCAGTTTAGTATAGCTATTACCGCGGTTGTAATGAGCCTTGGCGCTGTTTTCATCGGTTAAGGCCTCAATGGCTTTGGAATATTGGCCATCACGGTAAAGGGCGCTAAATTTCCAGTCAGGGTTATTAAATTTTTCGGCAGCTTGAGAGAATTGACCGTGATTAAATTCTTGATAACCCTGTTGGTCGGGCGTTTGCCAAATATTTTCTAAGGCTTCAGCGTGACTGGTTTTGGGAATCGGTAAAAGAAATAATGCCAGCCAACATAAAATACCGCGTCGAAAACACAGACTGGCAAGCGGGATAACCAGAAACAGTAACCAAGGGCCGCGTTCTAGCCACAGGTCTAATTGAATATCTTGAGACTCATTTTTAGCTTTCTCAGGGTGTTGGTTAAAGCGCGCAGCGAGGGCGTTAGTATCGGTATCATCAGCGGTAATCGTTTGCAGTATCCCATGGCCTGCATGACTGAGTTCGGCCAAGGCGGTTAAGTTTAATTTAGGAATAACAATGGTGCCGACAGGGTCTTTTAGAAAACCCCCGTTGGGCAGATTAATGGGCGCTCCGGATTGGGTGCCTATGGCTAATATGGATAATCGGTAGGGGTCTAAAGCCGGGGTTATTTTAGTGATGAGCGAGTCATTAATGCCATCGGTAACGAGGAGTATATCGCCCTGATTTAATCCAGTTTGTTTAAGCAAGGCGGTGGCTTTTTTGATGGCATTATATGCATTACTCCCTTGGCGGGGCATAATCTGGCTGTTAAGGGCGGTTAATTGACTGGTAATAGTTTCAATATCGTTTGTGAGCGGTGTGACGGTATAAGCATTATTGGCATAAACAATTAAGGCGGTCTGGCCATCTTTTCGTTGCTTGAGAATATCGGCTATTTTATAGCGAGCACGGATTAAGCGGCTGGGCTTTATATCTTGAGCATTCATTGATTGTGATAGATCCAAAACAATGACCAGAGCTGAAATATTACGAAAAACTGGAGTCGGGAGCTTTTCCCATGTTGGTCCTGAAATGGCAAGGATTGCGATCAGACACCCTATAGCCGTTAAGAAAATCGGTGTTTTGGAGTGCTGTTGGAAATTGCTCTGGAGAATAAATGGGAGCAGTTCGGGATCACAGATACGGCTCCAATGCCCGTGTTGGAATTGTTTTTTTAGCAAGATGATCAGTACGGCTAAAAAAGGGATTAAGGCCAAGAGCCATAGTGGACGGAGGAAGTGAAAGCTATCCATTAGCGGTTTTTAATTTTTAAAATGACGATTAATAACATTAAAAACAAAGATAATCCAAGAGGCCATATGTAGAGCTCTGTTTTGGGTCGGAAGAATTGTTTGTCTTTTTCAATAGGTTCAAGTTCATCCAGTAGCGTGTAAATAGTATTAAATTCATCGGTATTGCGGGCTCTAAAGTATTTCCCCCCGGTTTTTTCAGCAATGGATTTGAGGGTCTTTTCATCCAGATCACGTGAGGGATTAACGCGGCGGTTACCAAAAAGACTGCGCACAATCATTTCATCAGCACCAATACCAATAGTATAGATTTTAAGTTGATGTTCGGCGGCCAGGTCGGCCGCTTTAAGCGGGGAAATGACACCGGCTGTATTGGCTCCATCGGTCATCAAGATGAGTACACGACTATTGCTGGGTTGGGTTCGGAGCCTTTTGACGGCGAGGCCAATGGCGTCACCAATAGCGGTGCTTTCGCCAGCGAGCCCTATAAAAGCTTCACTGAGCAGTGTCATTACGGTTTGACGATCGAAAGTCAATGGGGTTTGAAGATAGGCTTGAGTGCCAAAAAGAATGAGACCAATACGATCGCCGGCACGTCTTTTTATAAATTGGTTAGCGACTGATTGAGTTGCTGTAAGTCGGTCCACTTGTCTTTGTTGGATTAAGAAGTCCTGTTCCTCCATGCTGCCCGATAGGTCAACGGCGAGCATTAAGTCGCGCCCCGTTACGGCCATTTCGACAGGCTCCCCTAGCCATTGGGGGCGAATACCGGCAAGGATTAAACAGCACCAGGCAATAATGGCCCAATAAAAAAGCCAAGATTTAGTCTTAATAATCTTTTTTGAAGGCGGGTCGATTTGGAAGTCTTCAATAAAAGGGACACGCAATGCGGCTTGATTATGCGGGCTTATAGCGGGCAGTTTATGGGCTAGCCAAGGGAGTGGGCATGCCGCTAAAACCCAGAGCCATTCAAAGTGAATCACTTCTCATGTCCTTTAATGGCAGAAAGCCATTGTTCGGAGAGTTTAAATAAGGTCTCAAGGTTGTGATTCATAGCGGGTTGGTAAAGGGTACTGATGAGTGGTTGTCCTTGCGTCGAGGAGAATTTTTTTTGTTCAAAAGGGCGGTCTAAAAATTCAAGCCATGCTGGGCCCGTTAAGCTGGCGACTTGTTCAAGGGGGTAGACGCTGATTGCTGTACGACGCAATAAGGCAGATAAGGCCGTGAGTTTACGCTGATCATTCCAGTCATTTTTATTTTGAATCTGAAGGAGTAATTTGCGAGCAGCTTTGACCGCAGTTTTACGGGTAATATTTTTATAGCCCCAGATAATCAATACCATAAGTAGGATGCTTGATAAAAATACTAACCACCAACCGATCGCTGGAGGCCACCAGAGAATCGGGTCAGGTAAATGAATATCCTTGATTGCTAAGGGTTCAGAATTCATAGTTTTTTTCGACACAAAAGAGCGGTGGGGTCATCATCTGTGCTACAAAAATAGGCGTGGATAGACCTTTTTTTGGTTAATTGTTGTAATTTAAGTTGTTGTTGTTGAAAGCGCTGTTGATAATTTTCTAGCTGCTGAGGATTAGTGGTATCAACAGTGATATCGGTAATGCCGTCGGTAAAACGGTAATGTCCGTTTTTGGGTAAGGTGCTTTCTAGAGGGTCAGACACCCTAATGAGCACCACATCACAATGTTTTGAAAGTTGAGAAAGATGAGGTTCACAACTGTCATCAAGACCGCGAAAATCGCTGATTAAATAGACTAAACTGCCGGGCTTAACATGTCGACATAGGCGCATGATAGTGAGTGCTAACGGTTGTGGGTGGGTGTGTTTTGGTATTGAATGTTCTTGTTCGGCACGGACTAGTTCGTGGAATAATCGTAAAACAGCCTGGCGACCATTTTGAGGTTTAATTTCACGTTGTGTGTTATTAGTAAAAACTTGTCCGCCAATGCGATCCCCTTGACGCAGAGCGGCCCAAGCAAGGAGAGCCGTTAGATGAGCGGCTTGAACAGATTTGAAAACACCGCGGGTTGCGAAGAACATGGGATCTCTTAAGTCTACGGATAAGAAAACCGGGCGTTCGCGTTCTTCACGAAAGAGTTTAGTATGCGGTTTGCCGGTACGGGCGGTCACGCGCCAATCGATACTACGGATGTCATCGCCGGGCTGATAAAGTCGAGTTTCATCAAATTCCATGCCCCTGCCCTTAGCGCTAGATAAATAACCACCGCTTTGTTTTGACTTTATCGTGCTATGGTCCAAGTTGATTTGACGGGCGTTAGCAGATAAACGGATCAGGTTGTTAAATTGAATATGAATGCGTTCGTCAGGTGTTAAAGATAGCGTTGTCTTCATTAGGGGACGGGTATTCTGCGTATAAGTTCCTTGATAAAGTAATCGGGGCTAATGCCTTCGGCCTCGGCTTCGTAAGAAAGAATAATTCGATGACGAAGGACATCAAAAGCCAGATCTTGAATATCTTCGGGCCCGACAAAGTCACGTTCAGCTAACCAAGCTTTGGCACGGGCACAACGGTCTAAGGCAATTGTCGCGCGTGGACTTGCTCCAAATTGTATCCATTGTGCGAGGTCATCACCGTAGGCTTGGGGTTGGCGTGTTGCTAGGATAATTTGCAGTAAATAGTCTTGGAGGTTATCAGCCATATAAATATTAAGCACTTCTTTACGAGCAGTGAAAATAGCCGATTGTTGGATAGGTTTGTGGTCAATGGAGGTATTAGTTTTTTGTCCTAAAGCTTCTCGTCTGGCAAGGGCTAGAATTTGTTTTTCATGTTCCGGTTTTGGGAAGTCAACGTTTACGTGTAATAAGAAACGGTCGAGTTGGGCCTCCGGTAAGGGGTAAGTGCCCTCTTGCTCAATAGGATTCTGGGTGGCCATGACGAGGAAAAGTTCCGGTAAAGGATAACTGGTAGAGCCGACGGTAATTTGTCGTTCAGCCATAGCCTCAAGCAATGCCGCTTGTACTTTAGCAGGCGAGCGGTTGATTTCATCGGCTAATACAAGGTTATGAAATAACGGCCCTTTTTGGAATTCAAAGGAACTTGTTTGTGGACGATAAATTTCAGTCCCTGTAAGGTCAGCAGGTAATAAGTCCGGGGTAAATTGAACGCGGTGAAAGTTTGTTTCAATGCCTTGGCTTAAGCAATTAATAGCGCGTGTTTTTGCTAGTCCTGGAGCACCTTCAACTAAAATATGACCGTCAGAGAGCAGCGCGATTAACATTCGATTAATTAAATCATCTTGCCCAATAATATGTTGACCAAGATAGGATTTTAATTGTTTTATCGCTTCTATAGCAGGGCTGTTTATCTGGTTCATGAGGCCTTAATGTATTGTAAAATGTAACGACTGAAAGACGGATGGGGTTTGCAAAGAGTTGTATTTTAGCTTAGTTCAGGGTGAAAAAATACCTTTTGTTAAAACCTTAGACAGTGAGTGGTTTTGAAAATGAGGGCTTATAAAGGCCGCGTTACGGGCGGTTTTTTCGGTACAATTGTTTTTATTCTTAAAGTTATTTAACGGTTATGCATCATTATAAAAATTCTCCGGTAGTGACAACAAAAGTGCCACCCGGTATTGCTTTTATCATTGGCAATGAGGCGGCTGAGCGATTTAGTTACTATGGTATGCGCTCAATTCTGGTGATTTTTATGACGCAATATCTACTGAACGCTTCTGGGCAATTGGATGTTATGTCAGAATATGAAGCCCAAGGTTATTTTCATTTGTTTGTTTCTGCCGTCTATATTACGCCGGTATTAGGGGCTTTATTAGCCGATGGCGTGTGGGGTAAGTATCGGACTATTATTTATTTATCGGTGGTTTATTGTTTGGGTCATTTTGCCCTAGCGTTGGACGATACACGGATGGGGTTGCTACTGGGTCAGTCATTAATTGCCTTAGGCGCCGGCGGTATTAAGCCGTGCGTTTCGGCTCATGTGGGGGATCAGTTTGGTCGTGCTAATCAATTTCTGTTGAGCAAGGTTTTTAGTGGTTTTTATTTGGCTATAAATTTGGGAGCGTTCTTTTCCATGTTAGCGATCCCATGGCTGTTAGAGCACTATGGTGCAAAGCTAGCCTTTTTTGTTCCTGGTGTTTTAATGTTATTAGCGACGATTATTTTTTGGTCTGGACGTTATCGTTTTGTGCATATCCCTCCGGCGGGTAAGGTTTTTTTGCGCGATGTTTTTAGTGAGACCGGTCTTAAAGTCTTAGGTAAATTGTCTGTTATTTATATTTTTATTGCGATGTTTTGGGCTCTATTTGACCAAACGGGTTCATCTTGGGTATTACAAGCACAGAAAATGGATCGGCATCTTTGGGGGATTGAGGTTTTGCCTTCCCAAATTCAGGCGGCCAACCCGTTATTAATTATAATGTTAGTTCCGCTGTTTTCTTATTTTCTGTATCCGCAACTCAATAAATGGTTTAACTTAACCGCCTTAAGAAAGATTGCCATTGGCTTGTTTATTACGACATTTGCTTTTGCCATTTCCAGTTGGATACAAATGGAAATTGATGCCGGGTTAACGCCGCATATCAGTTGGCAGTTGTTGGCTTATGTGTTGTTGACTGCCGCAGAAGTTATGGTGTCAATTACTTGTCTTGAATTTTCTTATACGCAAGCACCGAAAACGATGAAGTCATTTGTTATGGCTTTTTACATGTTGTCGGTGGCGGCCGGTAATTTGTTTACCGGCGCGGTTAATTTCTTTATACAGAATGACGATGGGAGTAGTAAACTGGCAGGGGCAGATTATTTTTGGTTTTTCACCTTGTTAATGCTAGTCACGGCATTATTGTTTATAGGGGTGTCACGTAATTATGTTGAAACGAGCTATTTACAAGATGAATGTTAACGCTAAGACTATTTTGGTAACGGGTTGTTCTACCGGTATTGGTTATGATGCTATTGGCGCATTAAAGCAGCGAGGATACCGCGTTATTGCTTCGGCTAGAAAGAATGAGGATGTTCAAAAATTGGTGGCTCAGGGTTTTGAGGCGATTCAACTGGATCTGAATGATAGTGAGAGTATCCGTAATGGGGTTGCTGAGGTTGTTAAATTAACGGATGGAAAGATTGATGCGTTGTTTAACAATGCCGGCTATGGTCAGCCCGGTGCGGTAGAAGATTTAACGCGTGATGTGTTGCGACAACAATTTGAAACGAATGTTTTTGGCTGTCATGAGCTAACCTGTTTGATCTTGCCTTATATGCGTAAAAATAACCAAGGTCGTATCGTCTTTAATAGTTCAGTTTTAGGCTTTGCGGCGATGAAGTACCGCGGTGCTTATAATGCCAGTAAGTATGCCTTAGAAGGCTTAGTAGACACCCTGCGTTTAGAATTGCACGGGACTAATATTCAGGTCATTTTAATTGAGCCGGGCCCTATTCTAAGTGCTTTCAGGACGAATGCATTTGCGTTATATAAAGAAAATATTAATAAGACTGAAAGCGCTCATCTAGAGACCTATTTAGCCTTAGAGGCGCGTCTTGAAACGGTCGGTGCGGCAGTGCCCTTCACATTACCGGCTAGTGCTGTGAGTGCCAAGGTGATTACTGCCTTGGAATCATCCAGGCCACGGATACGCTATTACGTTACTGTGCCGACTTATGTTTTTGCTTACTTAAAAAGGCTTTTGCCTGGACGCTGGCTGGATACTATTTTAAGACAGATTAACTAGTTAGAAGTTGGTTTTTAGGAGGTCTTCTGTTATGCGTCAAGCCTGTCAAATGGTGGTGTTACTTTTTAGCGTTGTTTTATTCTATGGCTGTAGTGCGGCCCAACCTTCTAATATTAAAAGTATTTGTGCTATTTTTGATGAGCAGGAAGATTGGTATGACGATGCCAACGATGCTTATCAGAATTGGGGTTCGCCGATTCCAGTGATGATGTCAATGATGTATCAAGAGTCGAGTTTTAATGCCGATGCAAAGCCCCCTAGAACCACTTTTTTATGGATCTTTCCAGGGCCTCGTCCAACGTCGGCTTTTGGTTACGCGCAAGCACTTGATATGACTTGGGACGGTTATTTGGATCAAACAGGGCGATGGTTTGCTGACCGAAATGACTTTGAGGATGCCATTGATTTTATTGGCTGGTATAACCGTCAAAGT
>LWDU01036674.1_pt1 | contig 14832 bp, 11 predicted proteins | sample 727161 | NCBI WGS metagenome assembly LWDU01 (sample SAMN04566230, study PRJNA314399) | hydrothermal vent metagenome | isolation source: deep sea hydrothermal plume seawater | place: Mexico: Gulf of California, Guaymas Basin | collected 2004-07-11 | reverse complement strand
AAGCATTCCAGGTCAGGAGATTTCTGGATTTCCGCATTGGAAATAATTCTCAGGGACTCGTCCGCCAGCAATTTCCCGATTCGCTCGCATTCTTCCCAGGTTCGTAGGTCTTTTCCTTCCGGTCCACGGTTATCCGCCGTCACCATGCCCCCCTGGGCTCCGTTCATAAAGATGGCGGTTCCGTGTCCCTTTTCCGCGATTCGGTCGTACAATGGTCCGATCAGATCAGGACTCAGGATTCCCTGATTTGAACCTAACACTTCCGGATGTATCGCATAGTTGACCAAAGTCGCCAGCGGTTTTCCGTTCGTTGCGTCAATGGCCTGAATCACGTCGCAGCGCGGGTCATATAACTTTTCCGCATAGTAGTTGAAAGCAATCTTGCCCCGGGCTTTCCCTGTGCCGATTTTCAGGTGAACCGGTTTCAGTTCCGAGACGGCTTCATTAATGCATTCGGCAATTTTTCGGCAGACTTCATCCAGATACTTTAAATCCGCAGAGAAACCTCCTTTGCCGTCCGGAAACCCATAGGCATCCGGTGCACTGTGAGTATGGGTGGCTCCAATGAGGATGTTTGTTGAAGGAATTGAAGAAACCTGAGCTCTTACTTTTTCTCCAAGGACAGAGGGGAAACCGAGGAAATCCGTGCTGACAATGGCAACCCGTGTATCCTGATCGGCCAGAACGAGTGCCCGCACCGTAAGGTTGCCCTTTTGTGTATGGGTTGGACTAGATGGGCCGACTCCCCCGGAAACAGGCAGTAATGGATTTGGCGTTATATTTCGGACCGAAATTGCCGCTTTGAAATCCGCAGCTAGGCTGCAACAGCTGAAAATAAGCAAAATCGAAAAACGGGAGATGAATAACTTCATAATGCCGCCCCGTATAATCATTTTGAAAGAATGGGGCAATCTTGAATTACCGATTGTCTCTTTGATTAGGTAAGTCTGAATATTGTGGTATCTTGGGTTTTAGGATTTTTCAGGCAGGGGGTTAATAACTCGTGAATAAAGGGCAGCATCCCTTTATTCATGCGGGTTAGAGAAGGGCGGTGCTCGTGAGACCGCCTGCGTGCTGGGCTGGAGAGGAAGGCACCTGCAAAAAGCAGGCTGGAAAGCACTTCGAATAGATGATTGCGTAATATGTTGTTTATTAAAGATTTAAGTCTTCTTGAAATCGTGGTTTATTTTCATTAGCGTATCCCGGAGTTTGAATGCAAATCAAATCTCTGAGTTGTTCCCAATCGTGAAGAACTCAGGATTGGCTGTGACGAATGCAGAATATCGCCGTGAATAAGATGGTGATTTCTCAATACTGAACGGTTCTATTCGGTCAGAATCGAAATTATGTTGATATATTTTTTACCTGTAATTGCCGCATTGATTGGTTGGTTGACCAATTATATTGCGGTCAAAATGCTGTTTCATCCGAGGTTGGAAAAGAAATTTCTGATACTTCGGATTCAAGGGGTTTTTCCCAAACGGCAGAAGGCGTTGGCCCTCAAGCTGGGGGATATGGTCGCCAATGAACTTTTCTCCATTGAAGACGTAAAATCCCGATTAAAAGAAGAATCTTCCGGGGAAGAAATCATGGAAGCACTGGCAGGTAAGATTGATGAATTCATTGAGGAAAAGCTGCCTACGGCTATCCCCATGGCGGCGATGTTCATGAATTCGACCATGGTTGATGCCATCAAGAAGCCCCTGATCGAATCCTTGGAGAGCGCGATTCCAACCATTATTGACAAAATCGGGGATCATATTGAGGAAGCGGTGGATATTCGGGAGATCGTCCGGGAAAAAGTGGAAGCTTTTTCCAGCGATAAATTGGAATCGATTCTTTTCGGTATCATGAAGAAGGAGGTGTTCTGGGATTCATGATCGGAATCTTTCAGGTTTTGATTCTCCAGATTTGAATTGCGGATTGAACGATTTGATCCGACTTTCGGCCCATGACCCGGAAGATCATTCATGTTGATATGGATAGCTTTTACGCGTCCATTGAAGAAAGAGATCGACCGGAAATTCAGGGATGTCCTATTGCGGTCGGGGGGAGTCCAGACAGCCGGGGAGTGATCGCAACAGCAAACTATGAAGCCCGCAGGTACGGGGTTCGTTCCGCTATTTCTTCCGCCCGGGCCGTGCAGTTGTGTCCCCATCTGATTCTGATTCGTGCCGATTTTGATAAATACAAAACAGAGAGTCAAAAGATCCGTGGAATATTCAGTGAATATACCGAACTGATCGAGCCCCTGTCTCTGGACGAGGCATTTCTGGATGTGACGGACTGCACTCAATGTTATTCGAGTGCGACAATGATTGCCTTTGAAATTCGGGGCAGGATTCACAAGGATACCGGGTTAACAGCCTCTGCAGGAGTGGCCCCGAACAAATTTCTAGCCAAGATTGCCAGTGACTGGAACAAGCCGGACGGGCAGAAAGTCATTCCCCCCGAGGATGTGGATCAATTCGTGAGGATTCTTCCTATAGAGAAGATTTTTGGAGTTGGAAAAGTAACCGCAGCAAAGATGAAGGATTTGAACCTTCATACCTGTGGTGACCTTGCCAAGTGGTCGATAGAGGAGTTGCTGAAACATTTTGGAAAGTGGGGAGGGGAGTTGTTTTATCTTTGCCGAGGTATTGATGAACGTCCGGTTTCGCCGCACCGAGAGCCGAAATCATTGAGTGTTGAATACACCTATGACGAAGATCTCCCCGATCTGGAATCCTGTATTGACCGATTACCGACGCTGTATACCGAACTATTGCAGAGGCTGGAGGTTGACTCTCAACTCCGTAACAAGATTCGCGGATTGTTCGTCAAAGTGAAGTTTAACGATTTTCAGACAACTACCTTGGCGAGAACTCGTTACACGAGTCCGAGCCTTGATACCTACAGGGAGTTGTTGGTTCAGGCCTATGCCAGAGGAGAACGGCCGGTGCGCCTATTGGGACTGGGAGTTCGTCTCATATCGGAATTGGATCTTGAAGGCCTTGCTGTTCAATTGGAGTTGTTTCCCGAATCGCTTATTCATGAATGGAAGAACTGGTTGGCGTCGGGAACGTAACAACTGGACAACTCGTCCCGTTGAAGTTCATAATTCCCAAGGCAATCATCTTGTGGAATTCATTGACTGATTAAATGAGAACCCTTCATGGATATCTGGTAAAACAAATCCTGGTCACGGTCCTGATGACTGTGGCGGTGTTTGCGGCTGTCCTATTGACAGGGAGTTTGCTCAAGGAAGTCCTTGAACTGTTGGTCAATCGTCAAGCGACACTGGGAATCGTTTTCAAGGCGATCGGCCTTTTGCTTCCCTTTGTATTGTCCTTTGCGCTTCCTTTCGGTCTGATGGCCGCCTCACTGCTGTTTTTCGGGCGATTCAGCGCCGACCAGGAACTGACAGCCGTCAGAGCCAATGGGATCAGCCTACTTGCTCTGGTTTCACCGGTGTTGTTGTTGAGCGTGGCTTTTACGATTCTCAGCCTCTGGATCAACCTTGATGTGGCACCACGTTTTCGTCGGGCTTACAAGGACCTGATCTATGAATTTGATATAAATCAACTGGGCAATATTCTGCCCGAAAAACGCTACATCAAGGAAATACCCGGGGTGATTTTCTACGTCGATCGAATTGAATCATCGAATTTGTTCGGAGTCTATCTGGCTCGATTGGATTTGAATCAGAAAGTTCAGCAAATCATCAAAGCGGAAAAAGGGGTTATTCAGGAGTTGTCATTCACAAATATATCTCTGACTCTTGAAAAGGCCAGCGGATTCACAATCAGTGAGAATCGGGTGTCGGTTGCCGGTTCGGAGGTTTTCCGATTTTCCACCAATTTTGTTTCTCGCGCGGGGCAAAAGCGTAAGCCCAAACTCAGCCAGTTGAGTCTGCTGGAATTGATGGAGGAGCGCCGTGCTCTAAGTGAGGGTTTCTACCGTGAAGAGGAAATGCGGGCCCGATTGAAAGAAGTCGAGAAAGAGAGCCGTCAGCCTCGTTTGAAAGAGAGCTTTCTACCGGCGATTCAATTCGACAACAATCCGAATGCCGGACCGGAATCTACGATTGCAAAAGCTTTTAAATCTGTGGAGAAACCGTTTGATACTGTGGGTGGCCAAAGTGAACAGAGTATTAGGAAGGGCGAAGATTTCGACTATATGGATCTGCTGACTCCTATTGAGATTCAGATTCACAGTCAGGTGGCGCTTTCGTTTGCCTGTTTCGGGTTTACCCTGATTGGAATTCCGCTGGGAATCAAAGCACATCGACGGGAGACCAGCATCGGCATGGCTTTGGCTTTGGCCCTGGTGATCGCCTATTACGGTGTGCTGCATTTGGGGCAGAATCTCGGTGAGCAGTTTCATTACCTGGCTCTTCTGGTGATCTGGTTGCCCAATATATTTTTTCAATCCGTCGGGTCCGTAATGCTCTGGCGAGCCAATCGGGGTTTTAATTGAGAGTTGACGAACGGCCCACTTTCAGGTGCTATTTTTCAATGTCCAATTCCCAAAATCAGCTTCTCACCGTAAATCGTTCATCGGCTTGGTCCAGGTCTGGTTTGTTTCAATTTTTTGCTTTGACCGTACTGTTGTCCTCGGTTGCCTTTGCCGATGTTCGTCTCCCCGCGTTGTTCTCGGATCATATGGTGCTTCAACGCGGTCGGGCCGTGCCGATTTGGGGTTGGGCTGACGACGGGGAAGAAATTACCGTTAGAATAGATCGTGGTAGCAGAGGAGTTTGGAAGACAACCGCAAAGGATGGGCGTTTCATGGTTCTGATACAACCACAGCAAATCAACAGATCGATGGAGGTGACTTTGACCGGGAAAAACACGGTTACTCTGCATGATGTCGTGATGGGCGAAGTTTGGATCTGCAGCGGCCAATCCAATATGCAATGGACTGTCGAGGGATCTCATGAACCGAAAGCAGATATTGCCGCTTCCGAGAATTCTGATTTGCGCCTGTTTTATGTTCCCCGGGTAAAGGCGGATGAACCGCAGAGCGATGTGGAAGCCGAGTGGAAACTCAGTCAACCTGACACGGTGCGGGGTTTTTCGTCGGTGGCTTACTATTTTGGTCTGCACTTGCAGAAGAACCTGAATGTTCCTGTCGGACTCATTCATACCTCCTGGGGTGGATCCCCTGCTGAGGTTTGGGTGGATCGCCCCACTTTGCAAAGCAATCCGAATTATAAAACCGACTTACTGGATGCTTCCGATAAGAGAATGGTGGATTATGAGAAGCGGTTGGCCGAGTGGGAAAAAGAAAAAAAGGAAGCTGAAGAACAGGAGAAGGAATTCAAGAAGCGACGTCCGGGAAAAGGCTGGGTTCCTTCCGAGTTGTATAATGGAATGATTCATCCCCTGATTCCCTATGCGATTCAGGGTGCCATCTGGTATCAGGGAGAATCCAATGCTTCCAGAGCCTATCAATACCGTTCACTTTTTCCGGACATGATCCGGAATTGGAGATCGAACTGGGGGCAGGGAGATTTTACTTTTCTGGAAGTGCAGTTGGCCCCATGGCGGGAGGCCGAAGCTGAGCCGGGAGAAAGCGATTGGGCGGAGTTGAGGGAAGCTCAGCTTCTGGCCACACAGATCCTTCCCAATGTCGGTATGGCAGTCATCACCGACCTGGGTGAAGAAAAGGATATCCATCCCCGTCTCAAAAAACCTGTAGGTGACCGTCTGGGGCTTGCCGCAAGGGGGATCGCCTACCAAGAGAAGGTTGTCCATTCAGGACCGCTCTACAAGTCCTGCAGCCTGGATGGTGGCGAAGCTGTCATTGAGTTTGATCATGTCGGTAAGGGATTGGATATTCGTGGCAGTAAACTGATCGGATTTTCGATTGCCGGGCAGGATCGGAAATTCAAATGGGCGGATGCAGAAATTATTTCCAAACACATGATCAAAGTCAGCAGTCCGGATGTGAAGCAACCGATAGCGGTACGCTACGGTTGGGCGGATTACCCCTTGGTCAACCTGTTCAACAAGGAAGGGTTACCGGCTTCTCCATTCCGGACGGATTCATTTCCTTTGACCACCGGGCCGTAAAAGGGATTCTGAGGGGTGTTTGATTTCGCCATTTTTACTCGTAGCGTGCGCTTTCCCCTGCGCATATTCAGTGGGATTTAACGATTCTTTCGGCTGAGGACAGCCGACACTACAGCAGCTCGCTCCCTACACTTAATCGGCCCCATTAATCAGTGGATTCCGGAAACGGAATCGACTCAGGGATCATCATCACTGGAATATTCTTTCTCACGGGAAACAGGATTTGCCTGTCTTCTCGGATTAGGGCGCCGTCGAGTTTTTCCTCGACGGATTTGCCGTCGCGATTTTTCAGGTTTCCGGAACCAATGAGCTTATTGAGTTGGTCCACCAAATCCGAATCCGCTACGGTGACCGGTTGGTGTGTTTCCGGACAGCAGAGTATTTCCAGTAAGTCTTCAGAGATCATTGTTTGTTGTGCTCGGGAAGGTTTTGAATGGCATTCATTGCGGCTTGGTAAACCCTTTTCAACGGGATGTCGGCGCTGTCTGCCAGTCGACGGCAGGATGCATACTCGGGGGCTGTCTGAATGACTTCTCCGTTCAAGAGCCCTATCTTCACATCCACAGGGCCGAATTCCGTTTTCACGATTTCGCAACGACGCCTCAGCTTATACCTTTCCCGGATCTCATACCGGATACCGAAAGCTGTCGTTTCGCGAAAAATCATCTGCGCAAAGGTTTCTCTGGATGATTCCCTGCACAGAATAGTTAATAAGTTGCCCGGTCGTCCCTTTTTCATCAGGATTGGAGTCAGGAACACGTCAAGAGCACCCGCCTTCATCACCCGTTCTGTGAAATCAGCCAGCCACTCGTTCTGAATGTCATCCAGGTTGGATTCCCATACGGCGATCCTATCGGTTTCCCAATCATTAGGTTGGCCATTCAAAGGAGACGTTTCGCAAATCAGTGTCCGCAGAACATTCGGCCGGGTTCGGTTATCACGAGTCCCAATGCCATAACCGATTCTGGAAACATTCAGGCCGCTCATCGGTGCAAAGCTTTCCGAGAATTCGGCCAGAAGGGCGGCTCCGGTGGGGGTGACCAGTTCATTGGGTTCTTCGCATTGCGTTACTGAAATGCTGCGGGCACTTAGGATTTCCAAAGTGGCCGCCACGGGTAGCGGGTAGCGTCCGTGTGCGCAGTTCACCCAACCCGTTCCTTCGATCACTGGACCGGAGAGGATCCTGGGTTTGTCGAGCTTCTCCAGAGCGATGCAGGCTCCAACAATGTCGATGATCGAATCGATGGCACCTACCTCGTGAAAGTGTACATTCTCCACCGGAAGACCGTGTACTTTTCCTTCAGCAACAGCTACCCTTTGAAAGACGGCTATGGATTTCTCCTTTACCCAATCCGATAAATCACTGGTGGAGATCAGATCCTTGATCTGGGCAAAGTTTCGGTTATGGGAGTGATCATGGCTGTGGGAGTGATCATGGCTGTGGGAGTGATCATGGCTGTGATTGTTTGAGTCCGATTTGTCTGTGCAATCGAGGTGGACATCGAACTTGGTCCCTTGCATGCTGGATCGTTCCTGGCGGGTGCTGTTCAATCGGTAACCATCGAGGTGGAGTTTTTTCAGCTCTGTGGAAAGGAATTCAAAATCAACTCCCAGATCAATCATGGCGCCGAGGAACATATCGCCGCTGATACCGCTAAAAATATCCAGATATAAAGTATTCATTTTCTTGCCTGATCAAGCATGGCGCAGATTTGCCCTGCTGCGTAACCCGCGCCGAAACCGTTGTCGATGTTGACAACCGTGACACCGCTTCCGCAACTGTTCAGCATGCCAAGAAGTGCTGCCAGGCCGCCGAAGGAGGCACCATAACCAACACTGGTGGGCACGGCAATGACCGGTATACCCGTCAGACCCGCAACCGCGCTGGGTAAAGCTCCCTCCATTCCGGCAACCACTACGATCACATCTGCTTTCTCAAAAAGATTTCTGGCAGCCAGCAATCGATGAATACCGGCTATGCCGACATCCACAATTCTCTTGATGGAAAACCCCATTGATTCAACCGTTACCATCACCTCTTCAGCTACCGGTAGATCACTGGTGCCGGCAGTCAATACAGCGACCATACCGTTTCTTTCCAAAGGGGAATCTTCCAGAGTCATACAACGGGCAGCCTTATGATGAACCGCAGTTGGAAACTCTTCTTGAATCGCCTCCGCTTGAGAATCATTAACCCGCGTTGCCAGGAATCTGCCGTGTCTGCGATAAATCTCGGCCACAATGTTGACGGTTTGTGGGGTGGTTTTCCCTTCGGCAAACACGACTTCAGGGAATCCCTTGCGTCGAGCCCGATCGAGATCGATCTGGGCATAATCCGAAATGCATGAGGTCAATTGTTGCAGCGAGTCTAAAACCTGACTCTCTGAAATATCGCCCGCTTTGAATTGTTTCAGTAGGTCGCTAGCGTCCGCTGGGTTCATTTCATCACCTCGCGTTGATCGCCGGCACTGGGTGATTCATTCATGGTAGAGCAAATGTCTAGAGAATCTTTTCGAGTAGCTTCGGCAGCAAATCTTTAATCGGGACTCGTTGCTGCTTCATTGAATCTCTTTCCCTGAGGGTGACTGTATCCTTGGTTTCCAGATCATCAGCGAGCGTTTCAAAATCGACCGTGATACCGAACGGAGTGCCGATTTCATCCTGCCGACGGTAGCGGCGTCCGATGGCGCCGGTCTGGTCGTAAAATACATTCATATGCGGTTTAAGCATTTTCTGGATTTCACGTGCTTTAGCGACCAGCTCTGGTTTGTTCTTAAGGAGCGGAAAGACGGCGACTTTGATCGGTGCAATTCTTGGATGGAATCGCATGACAGTCCGGGTTTCGGTTTTGCCCTTATCGTCGGTGATCGTTTCCTCGCAATAGGCGTTGCAGATAAGTGCCAGTGCGAGCCGATCTACCCCGGCGCTGGGCTCAACTACATGGGGAATATATTTTTCCCTGGCATCCTCGTCAAAATATTCCATGGATTTACCACTGAATTTCTGATGCTGAGTAAGGTCATAATTACCGCGAGCCGCAATTCCCTCCAGTTCCTGCATGCCGAATGGAAATCGGTACATGATGTCGACGGTTGCCTGGGCATAATGAGCCAGGTCGTCACCGGTCTGCTCATAGAGTTCCAAGTCCTCTTTCGGTAGTCCGATGTCTTCATACCAGTTCAGCCGTTCCTCCACCCAGTAACGGTGCCATTCCTTCCATCCCCAAGCGGACTTCGTGTTATTTTCATTCGATGTTTTTTCGACGGTTTCATCCGGTTTGATAAAGAATTCGAGCTCCATCTGTTCGAATTCCCGCGATCGGAAGGTATAGTTTCTGGGGTTGATTTCGTTCCTGAAAGCCTTGCCGATCTGACAGATTCCCATCGGGAGTTTTTTTCTGGAAACTTCCAGGACGTTTTTGAACTGAGCAAAGATTGCCTGTGCTGTTTCCGGTCTCAGGTAAGCCGTATTCTCCTCATCTTCAACGGGCCCCACATAGGTTTTGAACATCAGGTTGAATTCTCTGGGTTCTGTAAGAAGACTACCATTTTCAGGATTGAACCGCGTCGTGTTCTCGATTTCCTCAGTGGTTTCGCCCCGAAGTTCCGGTTTGGAGATCCCCCGCTGAGTATAGTATTTTCTGGCGATCTTACGAGCCGAATCCGGTTGTTTCCCCGCGACCAGTAAAACAGAGTAGGGTTCTGAACTTTGATTCCCCCCCTCGGTAGCTTCGGCTCCGGTAAAATGATAAATGGTCCCTGATTGAGGCTCTATCAGGTCGGCTCTGAACCGTTTTTTGCTCAAGAGGCAATCCACCATCGGATCACTGAATGTATCGGTATGTCCGCTGGCCTCCCAGGTTCGGGGGTGCATGATGATCGAGGCATCCAATCCGACTATGTCCTCCCGCTCACGGGTCATGCAACGCCACCAGTAGTCCTTGATATTCCGCTTTAATTCCACCCCCAACGGTCCGTAATCCCAGAATCCGTTGATACCTCCGTAGATTTCTGAAGATTGGAAAATAAATCCTCTCCGCTTGCAGAGCGAAACGATTTTTTCCATTTCATCCTTTGTCTTTGTTTCTGCCATATTAATTGGAAAATCGAGTTATCTCAAACTGCCTCTATATGGCAAGATATTTGTCTTGAACTGCAATCCTGAAATGATGATCCGTTCAAAGAAATTAACAGACCTGAGAGTGAAAGAGGATACTGTTAAGTTAACCGTCTGGCCTGGTGGGGGCTCCGTCCGCACTGTATTTTCATTGGGTTCAGCTGCATTTTAGGATGATGCGACAATTGGGAATGGCACAAGTTAAGTCCTTTTTTTCCGTCCTGATTGGGGTTCCATTGTCCGGGGTAGAGGCCCCCGGACAATGGAACAAAATCATGTCCAGGGCCTTTTCAAACTTGAAGCCGGCCGCGGTGAGGCTTGAATTGACATCGTTCCGGTCATGTCAATCCTAGACCCAATTGCCCGGAAATCACATCGAAACCCCGCCTTAAGTTAGTGCCATTCGCGACAGCCGGATCTTTGCCCGTATTCTGAATCCTACCCGAAATAGAGAAGGTTCGTATTATAGGTATAAGCAGTAGGCTTTACGGTGAGTCGCCGTAAAAGCAAGGTCCTGCAAGCGATATCTCAAGTGCCATTTCATTGAATCATTCGTTTTTTTAATGAAACAATCAACTTTAACCTTATAGTAAACCGATGAGATTCTGTATTTAGTAATTGAATGCCGGATAACTCCCAATTTTTCAAGTGAAAGCGGTTTGATGCCCAGGCACTCTACTGCGGAGCCTGTCACATTCCGTGATGGGCTCTGTGATTCAATGTTTGGAAACTCCCATAATCCAGCATTGATCCCATTTCGGGGCCTTTTAACCACTAACAGTCGTCCCTTCTGCTCAACCAGGAAAACCAGGTAAGTCCTTTTTCTTGTTTCAGGTCTTTTTCCGGTGTTTGGAAGAGAATTATGAAGCCTGTGTTCTCGTGCGTAACAGTGTGAATTCCAAGGGCATATGCCACATTTAGGATCACTCTTCCTGCAGATCAAAGCCCCTAATTCCATCAATGCCTGGTTGAAATCCGAGCAGGGATGATGGGATACCGCAGAGCACTTTTCCGCGCTTTGAACTAATCCGCTGGACAACTTCCACAACTGTTGATTGATCTTGCCTTGTTTTGGGTTTCCGTGGACTCCGAAATATCGGCTCAAAACACGTATGACGTTTCCGTCCAGTATGGCTGAAGGTTGGTCGAAAGCGATACTGTCGATTGCTCCACAAGTATAAGGACCGATCCCCGGTAACCGTTTAATTTGTTCGAATTGCCTGGGAAAGGTGCCTTTATGGTCGCGAATTATGATTTTTGAAGCCTTATGCAGGTTTCTGGCTCTTGAATAATAGCCTAATCCTTCCCACAATTTCAGGATGGTGTCTTCTGATGCTTCAGCTGCGGCCTGGATCGTAGGTAGTTGTTTCATCCACCGCTTCCAATAGGGAATGACCGTAGCCACCTGGGTTTGCTGCAGCATGATTTCCGATACCCAGATTTTATAGGGATCCAATGTTTTTCTCCAGGGAAGGCTACGGGCATTTTTTTTGTACCAAATTAATAATTGGTCTGCTTTTGGTAAGTGATTTTGCCGGTTCTCCCTCATTGAAATCATAATGACTGCGCTTCGAGCATTGCTCAATGTAGTTCAAGAATCAGCTTAAATCGTTAATGAAAAACCACTTGAGAAAAAAATGAATCGCTTGGTATTGTTTTTATATTGCAACCCCCGGTTTTTTTCGGTATATAAACGGGCTGCTAAAAGTGGTTTGGAAATATTTTGGAAAACCCATTGACACTTCAATGGGCACTCCATAATATTCGTCCGCTTTTGAATGGCTAAAGATTGATAATTGCTCGAGCCCGAATTTTGCTTTTATGAAGTTCAGGCAAAGGGGAGCTTTATCTTTTTTGGTGTTTGAAATGGAATTGGCAATTGAGTTTGATGCAATTTTGGCCGGTGCCCATGTAGCTCAGTTGGTAGAGCACATCCTTGGTAAGGATGAGGTCATCAGTTCAATCCTGATCATGGGCTCCACCGTCAGTGAACCGATCCAAAATCGTAATATCTAATTAAGTTATAACAACCACAAGAAATTAAAGGAAATGGCAAAAGAAGCATTTCAAAGAACCAAACCGCATTTAAATGTCGGGACCATCGGTCACGTTGACCACGGTAAATCGACTTTAACCGCAGCTATCGTAGATGTTCAGTCTAAAAAAGGTTTGGCTACGCCAATTTCCTATGCGGACATAACTAAGGGTGGCACTGTTAGAGATGATACCAAGACGGTAACCATTGCCGTTTCTCACGTAGAATACGAGAGCGACAAAAGGCATTACGCTCACGTGGATTGTCCGGGACACGCCGATTACGTGAAGAACATGATTACCGGGGCTGCCCAGATGGACGGAGCAATCCTGGTTGTCAGTGCGGCTGATGGGCCAATGCCCCAGACACGGGAGCACATCCTTCTGGCACGTCAGGTTGGAGTGCCTGCCATTGTGGTGTTTATGAACAAGATCGACCTTGTCGATGATCCTGAGTTGTTGGATCTGGTTGACATGGAAATTCGGGATTTGTTGAGTAAATACGATTTTCCGGGCGATGATACTCCGGTGATCCGGGGGAGTTCACAGGCTGCTCTTGATGGAACGGACGATGGAAACCGCTGCGTCCAGGAGTTGTTGGATGCCGTGGACTCATTTATTCCGATGCCTCCGCGTGAAGAAGATAAACCCTTCCTGATGTGTATTGAGGACGTGTTCGCCATTGAAGGCCGCGGCACCGTGGTGACCGGTCGTGTTGAGCGGGGCATCCTTAAGAAAATGAGCGAAATCGAAATCGTTGGTAAAGGAGAAATCCGCAAGACGACCGCCACCGATATTGAGATGTTCCGCAAATTGCTGGACGATGCCAAGGCTGGGGATAATGTCGGGGTTCTCCTTCGCGGCATCAAGAAAGACGAGGTTGAACGGGGCATGGTGTTGGCCAAGCCGGGAAGCATTCAGCCTTATGGAAAATTTAAGGCTGAAGTGTATGTTCTCAGCAAGGAAGAAGGGGGACGTCATACGCCGTTTTTCACCAAATACCGTCCTCAGTTCTACTTCCGCACCAGTGATGTGACAGGAACAATGACCTTGCCGGAAGGTTGACAATGTATCCGTTTCCATTGAATTGATATCTCCGGTTGCAATGGAAAAAGGTCAACGCTTCGCCATCCGAGAGGGAGGACGAACTATTGGTGCGGGACGTGTTAGCGAAATTGTTGCTGATTAGTTTCAATTGAAGTCGAATTTCATCACTTTGCGGGTAGGGCGGTAGCTCAATTGGTAGAGTAACGGTCTCCAAAACCGTCGGTTAGGGGTTCAAGTCCCTTCCGCCCTGCCATTATTTTACCAGATCCCGGATACGGGAGGGGTGGCAGAGTGGTCGAATGCGGCGGTCTTGAAAACCGTTAAGGTGTCAAAGCCTTCGAGGGTTCGAATCCCTCCCCCTCCGCCAGGATAAAATTGTGAAAGATAATATAGGAACCATTATTTGGGGAATCATCGCCGTCGTTGTCTTTACCTTGCTGTGGCGCAAGGGAATGATTCATAAGTTTTCTCAATACGTCTCCGCCACAAAAGAAGAGCTGAGAAAGTGTAGTTGGCCTACAACTGCTGAGTTGAAGGGTTCGACACTGGTGGTTCTGGTTGCGGTCGCGTTGTTGGGTTGTTTTACCGTGGTCTCGGACATACTAATTGCTCTTTTTGTGCAGGTGCTCAACGGATTGGCCTGATCGACTGAGCAAATCCAGGTAATTTAATATGGAAATGGAAAGTCAATGGTTCGTTATACATACGCTGTCCGGTCAGGAACAGAAGGTGAAGGACAGCATTGAGAAGCGCATGGGCGTGGAAGAAGTGGAAGAATACATTAAGGAAGTTCTGGTGCCTATGGAACGGGTGGCAGAAGTCCGGAGTGGAAAAAAAACAGTGACCAACCGGAAATTTTTTCCAGGATATGTCTTTATTGACATTGTCCTTCTGGATGAAGAACAGAGAATCCTCGATAAACCATGGTATTTTATACGTGAAACTCAGGGAATTATAGGTTTTGTCGGGGGAGACCGTCCGAGTCCCACACCGAGTCATGAGATTCAGGTTATTAAGGACCAAATATCTGATTCGGAAGAGAACGAAAAACCCAAAACTGATTTTGAATTGGGTGAAACCATTAAGATCAACGATGGACCTTTTCTTAATTTCAGTGGTGTCATTGAAGAAGTGGAACCTGATCGTGGCAAACTAAAAGTCACGGTCAATATTTTTGGTAGAAATACTCCAGTCGAATTGGAGTANGTAACCGGCATAGTAAAATTGCAGATACCCGCCGGACAGGCAAATCCAGCACCTCCTGTGGGACCGGCTCTGGGACAACAGGGAGTCAATATCATGGCATTCTGCAAAGAGTTTAATGCCAAGACAAAAGACGAGGCCGGCATGATCATTCCGGTCGTCATTTCTGTTTACCAGGATAAGTCATTCACGTTCATTACCAAATCACCGCCGGCTGCCATTCTATTGAAGAAAGCAGCGGGAATTGCGAGTGGTTCCAAAGAGCCCAATAAAACCAAGGTCGGAAAAGTTACCAAGGCTCAAGTGTTGGAAATTGTAAAGATTAAGCAAAAGGACCTCAATGCTACGGACAGCGAAATGGCTTCCCGGATTATTC
>LWDU01000677.1_pt1 | contig 14835 bp, 32 predicted proteins | sample 727161 | NCBI WGS metagenome assembly LWDU01 (sample SAMN04566230, study PRJNA314399) | hydrothermal vent metagenome | isolation source: deep sea hydrothermal plume seawater | place: Mexico: Gulf of California, Guaymas Basin | collected 2004-07-11 | reverse complement strand
ACACATCTGGAATTATTAACAAAGATAATCAATTAAACTATCATTGGGATAGAGGAAACTTTCAGAAAGTGTATTCCAATATGTTAGCATTCAAGCACAAATGTACTGGTGGTCATTTGGCACTTCCTGAGTATAATGTTGGTTTAGAAATAGCAGATCTTTCTTTAACATTTTTTGCAGGACAGTCAATACTTCATGGAGTAACACCATTTACAACTGAGCAAGGTGGTTACAGATACACTTTGGTATATTATACAATGAAACAGATGTGGCAATGTGAAGAGGTTACAACAGAAGTTGGAAGAATTAGACAAAGAAAAACTGTAAGAGAGAAGAATCGATTACTTAGACAGCAAGGTAAACTTAGTGAGGAAGATGATCCCATTGGAGAACTTAGAAGGAAGGTAAAAGATCCAAAGAGTTACAAGAATTATAATCTATTTGCAGAACTTGGTATAGACAGAAAATATTTGGGAGTAAATTTTACATTACTTCCAAAATACATTCAAAAAAAATTAACAGGTTACAAACGCAAGAATAAGGTGGTAAGAGATAAATGATTCAGGAAAAAAGAACCATTGTATTGAAACAGATTTCAAATGACAAATGTGGTCAATGTGGTGAACCAAGAAGAGATCATTCCAGTAAGAACAAAATCAGATGTATGTATAAGGCAGATGTAACACTTTATCAGACTGTACAAAGAGTTATGTCTTTGAAAAGTGAAATCAAAATACTTAAAGGCAAACTGTAAGACGAATGAAATACACTTGTAAAATATGTAATTGGTATGTAGAAGGTCAAACACAGGTAATGAAAGATATATTGAATCATGAAAGAGGTCATAAAGTTGAATAGTTGTGCATGGTGTGAGATAGAGAAAAAGCATGGTATAATGATCAATGACCATAACCATAGAGAATCAGGAGGAAGTTATGATGAATGATAAAGTACAGCATTTTATAGTAGGATTTGTATTATCTTTAACTGGAATAGTATGGTTTCCATTAATCATGTCAGGATTTGCATTTGGTATAGGTAAGGAACTTTATGATTGGTACACTGGTAAGGGTGTAGTTGAATTAAATGATGTAATTGCAACATTTCTTGGAGCAATATTGTCTACAATAATTGTATTATTATTATTATTATGAAATCTATACATGAGTGTCATAAAAATGAGTAACAGTTGTTGTGTATTATGTGGTCATTGTGAAAAAAATGATATCTGTAAATGTGCTTGTCATGGAGATAACAATGGATGAAGATTTCGTAAAAGTAAAATGGGTAAATACATCTGGAGAGGCAAAGGAAGCAATTCTTCCAAGAAAAAAAGCAGAGATGATAATTGGTATTATAGGAGAATGTGATCCAAAAATAGAAGAACTGTGATGGGAAAGGTTTTAAGGAATATACAGGTCTTATAAAATCAATGGAATTATATCAGCATGAATCTGGACTACTGTTAAGAAAAGGAAGCACTGATCACAAAACCCTTGCTGAAATAAAGAGAGAATACACTTGGATGCCTGTAAAAGATAAAAAAGTATTAGATATTGGTGGATGTTTTGGTGGATATTCCAGATATGCATTAGAGAATGGTGCTAAAGAGGTTTTATGTATAGAACCAGAACCAAGAAACTATGAAACAACCTGTATGAATCTAGAAAAATTTTCCAATGCAAAAATTATCAATAAGGCATGTGTTCATGAAGGTGATGAAGAAATACCATTCTATTTAACAACATCAGGTAAATCATTTGGTAATTTTTCAACTTACAAATACAGGGGAAGAAATGAAATCAAAGTAAAAACTATAAAATTTAATGATGTTCTAGAACAGTTCAGACCAGATGTTATAAAAATGGATTGCGAGGGAAGAGAATTTGATCTTCTAACAAAACCATTACCAGAATATGTTAAATATTTTACAATGGAATTACATTTCACATCTCCATCAACAGTTAAACCAAGTTGGTTTGAAAAAGCAAGACAGTTAATTAAGATATTTGATGATTGGGAGACAGTAAAAGAACCAAAAATATCTTCAACTTTATGGCAAACGATAGGTGCATGGAAGAGATGAGAATAGGTATCATAGGAAGTGGTGTAGTTGGTGAAGCAACAGGAAAACTTTTTGATTCTTATGGAAATCATGTAGTGTTTAATGATATAGATAAAACAAAATTATCAAAAATTAAAAAAGATGGTCATTATGTACTTCCAGATGGTATAATGGTTGTAAGACAGTCCGATGTAATTTTTGTATGTGTAAACACACCAACAAATGAAGATGGTGTACAGGATCTTTCTCAAATACATTCAGTAATAGATATTATTGTTAATGGTGTAAATCTTTCAGAAAACCACACAGTCATTGTGTTTAGAAGTACATTACTGCCAAAGACAAATAGAAAAATATATGAAATGCTTTGTAAAAAAATAAAAAATGATGATTGGAGTTATTATAATAATCCAGAATTCCTTACAGCAAAAAATGCATTGGATGACCTAATTAATTCTGACAGAATTGTTATTGGTGGTTTAACAGATGACTTTAAAATTCTTGAAACATTATATGAAAGTTCAGGAACAGAAATTATAAAGACAGGTTTGGAAGAAGCAGAAATGATAAAATATGTAGCAAACAATTTCTTGGCTACAAAAATTTCATACTTTAATGAGATGGGTATTATTTCAAGTGAAATGGGATTGGATGTAAGGACTATTGAGAGAGCAGTTTCAATGGACAGAAGAATAGGAATATATGGAACACAGTCAGGTAGAAAATTTGGTGGTATGTGTTTTCCAAAAGATAGTCTTGCATTTAATACAGAGTTTCCATCAGATATTATTACCAATACAATAAAAATTAACAATGAGTTGGATGATAACTAATGGATAAGGTTAATATGTTTTATTTGGCAAAGCCAACATTTGGTGGATGGGTTACAGGAACTTGCCATTTAATGCATAACATAAATCAGAAAGTTGTCTATAAGATAGGAAGTAGAGTAGAGAATAAACTTAGAGATTTTGGATATGGTATAAAATATCAAAATGTTACTCCAGAGGCACTCACACAACTTCCAAATGTATGTATTCAGGTTCTTGATAGACATCATTATCAATATTTCAAATATTTTAACAAACCAATACTTATTTTACATGATACAATAGAAGTTGATTATTTCAAAAAACATCCTGACATAATCAAGGTGTTAAAGAATTGTAAAAGAATAATAACAATAAGACAGAGAATAACAGATTATTTAAAAGAAGTATTGGATATAGACAGTGAGTATCTGTATCACCCATTCTACAAATATCCTTTACCAGAACAAAAGGAAGAGAAACAAGGAAGTGTTGCAACATCAAGAATTGATTGGGATAAACATACTGATATTATATTACAGTCAAACGCATTACTTCCAAAGAAACTTACAACAGATATTTGGGGAGCAGAGAATAGATTATACTCTTTTCACAAACTGAAGGAATTTGGTTTTGATAAATATTATAAAGGACCATACAAGAAATCTTTTGAACAGATAGGTGGAATATTATCACCAAAGAAATTTATGGTTGATCTTACAATAATAAAGAATGATGGTGGTGGTACACAATGGAACTTTTTAGAAGCGATGCACTCAGGATGTTGTTTAATATTGCATAAAAAATGGACAGAGAATGGTGGTGACTTTATACATGAAAAAAATTGCTTGACTATTGAAACTCCAGAAGAATTAGCAAAAATTCTAAAGGATAATCCAGATGTTACTGACTTGGTAAAAAATGCAAAAAGAATAGTTAATAGAAACTCAAAAGTAGATTATAAATTCTAACGACTAACAGGAATCTCTCACCAACTCATATTATGGATTCTGTCGAAGTTTCAATATATGCTTCTTTCCTCTATCCTGTTAGCCGACTTCATTTGCATCTGTGTATCTGTTAAAATATATTGACTATAAAAGCATGGAGAGATGAAATGTTTTATTCGCCATGTTTATATTTATAATTAATTTTATTATATTAGAGATTCCTTTCAACCCTCTTCGTCAGGTGGTGTATGATGACCAATTCACCATCTGACTATTAACAAAGTTTTTAAAGAATTTTTTGTTAATATTTAACATGGATGAAGTGAATGTTGATCTAGAATCATTGGAATCATTATACAGTTCTATTGATAAATCAATGTCTAAAGTTATAGAAGAGTCAAAGGCAACATCTACTGAAGTTGCCATAGTATTGAAACTTATAGATTTGAAGTTAGAAACTTTAAAGCAGGTTTCTAGTCAGACACAATATGATGTCACAGGGAGTGGTGTTTACCAATGACAAACACAGATAAAAAACATGAGCATATCTTTGTTCCAAATCCTAATCCAGAATATAATATCAAAATAGCAAATAAGGATGCATTAGCAGAAAATTACATAAACAATTCAGAACAATATAATGATGTTGAAACTGGTATTTTGTTGAATGTGTGATAAAATCATGTATGAGTACACCACAAACAGTATGTATAGAATGTAATGAGTATGTATGTGAAAATCATGTTTATAGACATCCAGACTGTAATCAAGGAAAATGAAAAACGTATATGATGTGTCTAATATAGAATATAGGTATTACAATAGACCATGTAATGAATTTGATAATGTTTTATTTGTATCTAATTCAAAGACACCAATGATTGAAGTTAAAATAACATCTGATAATGGTAGAATAATGTATGAGGTGTATAACTTATCATTGAAAATAACAGGAACAAATCATGAAGAACTTGAAAAAAAACTTAAAATTGAGTTACGTCATATATTAGATTGTAGAAGAGAGCTTGTAAATGATTAAAGTTAAATGGGTATGGGATTCAAAGAAAAGGAAGATGATATCAAAAGAGAATCAACCAATAGTTGTTTATGCAAGAGTAGTTATTTCTGGAGATGATATTGAAGCAGAAATACTAGGGGATGTTGATGAAATTTCTTTACAAGAAATAAGATATGAAGTCAAATGTCCACAGTGTAAAACTTTAACCAAAATAGTAGGGGAAATTGACAAAGATGTGATAAGGATGAACATACCAATGTTCCAATGTCCTGACTGTCATGTGGAAATACCATTAGTAATACGAAAAGGTGCATTAAAGTAATGTTACATCCACAAGGAAAATCAAAGAATGCTGAAATAAACAAAAGAAGAGAGAAGGTAAATCTTGGAAGAATTAAAGGAGCAACTGCTAAAGAAATATCATTATCACTCAATGTAAGTGTAAGAACAGTTGAAAGAGATATGAAATTTTTAGATGTTCAATCTGAAATTTGGTTGGATAATCTTGCTAGAAATGGAATGATACATGAATGGAAAAATAATCTTGATAAATTAAAAAATACAGAACGAGCTCTTAACAANNCTCATGGATGGTCCTGCTTTACACGCAATAAAAACACACATGAATCGTGTTGGCGATGATGATATGATATTCAAGGAGCATTGACATATAGAAGTAAGTTAACTCCTTTTGTAAAAAGGAATACAACTTGGATGGAAGATGAGGAAGATTTACCAATATTACCACAGGATATAATGAAATGGATTAATGTTGCTAGACCATACATTGAGGGACAGTCAGAAAAAAGAACATTCTTAACAATTCCATTTTGGGAGGATATTTACAAAGATGACTCACAGGATATTATGGTTGTTGCTGGAAGACAGGTTTACAAGTCAACGTTTGCTACTGATGTATTAGCAGGTTATACAACAAGTAGAAATAACATATCAGTTTGTTATGTAAGTTATGATGATGTTAATAGAAATGCTTTCAGTAATCAAAAACTTAGAGTAGGAACATTCCTTACAAATGAGATATTACAAAGATTCCCTAGATCTGGGAAGAGTGCAGGAAGTGTTGGTGAAATACCATTAAAGAATAATAGTACAATATACATTACAACTGATCATTGGGGATATAGACATGTTGAAGGCAAATCACTAAAAATATGTGTGTTAGATGAAGCACAATATCATGAAATACAATTCTTGCCAAAATTACAGGAAGCAATGACAGCAACAAAAGGAAGATTATACATACTTGGTATTGGTGGAGAATCAGGTTCACCTTATGAAAGACTTTATCATACAACAGATCAGAGAGAGTGGTTTTNTGTTTCATGGATATCACTTGCCTCAGTATCATATTGCAACAATACCATTGACAATAGATGATGCAGTAAACAAGTACAAATTACATCCAAAATTTTCAATAGAGTGGAAAAAGAAACATAATCCAGCATCAATATTTAACACTCACGTATTAGGTGGGTTCTTCCATGCATCAAGAAGACCAGTTACTAGAGAGATGGTTGAAAAATGTATGGATTATAGTAAAGTATTATTGACTGCAAAAGAGATAGCAGAAATAAAAGATAAATATCTTAACAAGGTTCAGATTTCTTTGGGAGTAGACTTTGGATCATCTCCATCTAGAAGTGCAACTGTGATATGTATATTGATAGACTGGAAAGAAACTGGAAGATATCAAATGGCATTTATGGAAAAACGACCAGCAGAAAACCAAATGGATCAAGCAGAATATATTACAAGATTATTTCATGAAGCAAAATGTGATATTGGTTTTGGTGATTTAGGATATGGAGCAATACAGGTTAAAACTATTCAGGAGGGAAGTGCTAACAGAGAATCAGGCAAATTGTTCAAAGGTGTAACTCCACAAAAGTTTGTTGGATGTAGAACAATAGGTGATGAAACAAAACCACAGATGAGATATGATAAAAAAATAGATGAGCATGGTGAAGTTACAGGAATGATAAAACTTGACAAAACTACAATTATTCAAGAATTCATTGATCTTCTAGAAACCAAGATTCCAGATAAAGATGAACCTGAAAATGAAAAACTTGTAAAACTTAAGCTAATTATACCAAGTAAGAATGATTGGGAAACTGATTGGTTAATTGATGAATTTACAGAAATAACAAGACGGGATCTTGATGAAATGGGCGATGTTGACACAGGTGTTGATAAAAGAACAAAAGCTGTAAAAAGATTCAATCATCCAAGAGACTCTACAATGAGTGTGATTTATGCACTAAGAGCATTGGATTTCAAGAGTGAATGGAATTACATTTCTGCATAAAATGGATAAAAATACAGTTATTGATACAAATAACGTTTATTTTATTAATAAAGTAATTAATTAATTTATTATGGTAAACAATAATAGAAAAGAACAGGTTTGTCCTAGATGCCATAAAATGTATAATGAGCATCCTGCCTTAAGCAGAAGAGACAATAAAACAGATATTTGTTCAAAATGTGGAACAATGGAAGCACTTGTAGATTTTTTGAAACATGCAAATATTCCAACAGAAGATTTTTTGAAACACAACCAATCAAACACTCCAGAAGAATTCAAGTTTTCAGTAGAACAATTTGAAATAGAAAGAAAATTCAAGGAATACATTAAACAGCAGAAATTTGATAATTTGGGAAGAGAAAATACTCAGGGATTAATTCAAAAAGATTTGTTGTTAGATGATTAGAGAACTACAAGATATGAATAAAAAACAGATAAGACTAGAACAAACAGAGTGGTTTGATTCTACACCTTATGTAATTACATATTCTTATGAAATATATGATTACTTAATAAAAACAAAAAGATTTGTTTGGGTAAGAAAATGGATTGAAGACCATACAAAAGACAGATTCAATCTAATTGTAAAATCAAATGTAAAGAAAGTAAGAAATGATTATGAGTTATTGGATACCCTATATGGTTTGGAAGATGCAACAGGTTATAAAATAAAATCTATAAGAAATGCGATAGGAGAATTACAATGGTTAAAATAGCAAAAACAGTAGGACATGAAAGTATGCTTTTTATTACTTTATCAAAATTCAAAAACAGAGAGGAACAGGAGGAGGTATATTTTTTAATTAAAGATATGTTGGAAGATAAATATGACTTGTAATAATTGTGGCAATAATGAATATTATGTAGATGGAACATTCACTCAATGGTATAATAGTGATCTTGTTAAAGACCAAGACGAATTATATCCACTAAAGATAACTGAGAGACTCGAACCAAGATGTGGTAGATGTGATAAAATATATGAGGAATCAAAATGACTGAAATAGATAGTTTTCATGCTTATGATAAGAATGGAAAGAAGTTAAATGATATTGATGATCCAAATGTACTTGGAATATGCTGTATTAAAAAACTTAGAGATGAAGCAAAATATGATAGAAAATTATGGAATGAATTAATTAAAGTAGGTAGAGAGTTGGAAAAGGATCTATGTCATGAACTACCATTACCTTTTATAAAGTCAATAATTGGAACACTTGAATATTATGGTGCAAGTAAAGATCAGACAAAACAATGTTACATTGATCTAGTACAAGCAAAATATAAGATATGGGATTGGTTGGGTATGATATACACAGGTGCTTTATGGGCTAAAGGAATAACATTTACCTGTATTGAAAACATGGTAAAGTTATACATAGCACAAAAAGATGTTGGTGGATTTGGTTGGTGGTTAAGAGGACATGATCTTGATTGTGAAGAACCAAAACGATGTACTGACTGTATTCAAAGTTACAAAAATTGGAAAGAAGAAATATTAAGTGAAGGAAATGATCCAAACAACTATTCATAAATTTTTTAATAAATAACTAAAATTATTTATTTTGTGACTAGAAATAAAGCAATGTATTTATAGAATAAATGCATATATACAGTGAAGAATATGTCCGTTGTCATGAAGACTATGCATGAGATAGCAGTATGTGAATCATGTGTAAAGAAGATGGTGTACATTGGATCATCAACTACAATGTGTACTAGCTGTGGAATGATATTAGATTCAGAAGGTTAATTTTAAAAAAACAACTTTCTGAAAATAATACTTATACGATACGAAGTCGTACATAATCTATTGTATAATATCCCCAAATCAATAAAATCAAGTGAATCTCAAAAATATCTTGAATATATTATGAAATACGAGTACTTAGATTAACATCTAAGATTAAATACAACTGTGTAATGGTTGTAGTTAGTGAAACGTGTTTCAGAACAGATATTTTTTGATGATTTAGATATTGAATTAATCCATATAATAATAAGACTATTTTCAACATGGTTAAAAATAAAAGGAAATGTAGCTCTTATTGATGAAGATCAAATGTTATCCATATACTATGAACACCTTTCAAAAAAAGAATTTGAGAATGAGAGAAAGGAACTTAGATTTGTTTTTGGTTCTTCATTTCCAGAAGACAGAACAATTTACATTAACCCAAGAATATGTAAAAGAAATTATGCTGTTTTAATTGATACTATTGTTCATGAATTACTTCATGTTAAGTATCCAGACAAAAGTGAATATGATATCCAAAAATTGGAGAGTCAATACACTGGTAGATATGATTATAAACATAAAAGTGAAGAAGAAATAAGGTGTATGTATAATGGCTAGATCGGCAAAAACGAAAAGAACTGTTTTCATAAATGATACCCATTGTGGTTCTAATTATGGATTGATGTCTGATGATGCACAAAATGAAGATGGTAGAAGTGTTGGTATGAGTTATCAACAAGGTATGATGTTAGATCATTGGAAAGAAGTTGCAAAGAGATGGAGGGATCCTGATTGTATTGTGTTTAACGGAGATCTTATAGATGGAAGTGCAAAGGCAGATAGAGGAAGTTCAGTTTGGACTGTAAACATGGATACACAAGCACAGGACTTTAAAAAACTGTTTAGTTATTGGGGGAAGCCAAAAAAACTGTTTGCAGTTATAGGAACTCCATACCATGTTAATGTAGATGCAATTAAAATTGAAGAACAAATTGCTAGAGATCTTGGTGCAGAAAGAGAAATGTCAAGATATGCAACTGAAGCTAAATTGATTAATCTAGCTCCTGATTCTACATATAAAACTGAGAATGAAAGAATAGTTCATGTTGCACATCACATGGGAAGTACAAAGGTTTGGATGTATAGAGGAACAGCTCCAAGTAGATCAATGGCTATGATAATGTTAAACGAATCACATTTTTTGGAACGTAAGAGAAAGATATTTGGAATAGTAAGAGCTCATGTACATCATTATTGGCAAGAGAAATCAACCAATAGATTAATGCAAGTATTACCATGTTATCAATTACAAACACCATTCATGTATAAGATAATGCCTGAAAGTCCCCCTGATTTGGGAAGTGTTCAGTACACATTTCATGAAGATGGAACTTGGGAGGATGAACATGCTATGATGAAAACAAAAATTACAAGACCAAAGGTGCATCAAGCATGAACACTGATGGTCCTTCATTCATAGACGAGTTTGGTAATTTTATTTTAACACTTCCAGACTATGAAGCAATGGTAAAAAAAATACAAGATTTGGAAACAAGAATACAGAAACTGGAGAAACAAAAATGAGTAGATGTAAAGGTAGATGTGAAACACCAACATTAACTCCCAAAAAAAACTATTATACTCACTATTATTGTAGGTTTTGTAGTTGGTGGGTTAAACATGAAGTGTTTGAAAGTAAAAATTCAAAAAGGTGTCCATGTTGCTCAATGAAAATAAGTACAAGACCAAGAAACTCACAATGTAAACAGAAGTTCAGGTTGATTAAAGGATGAAAGGTAAAACATCATACTTTACTGGTCATGTGATAAAATATGTTCCAAAAGAAAATATGTATCGTGATCATAATCTTACAAATGTTTTCAATGCAGTAAAATATCTTAATGACAATGATATTATTGCAATAAAAAGAAATATTTGTCAAAAAACAGGTTTGGGTCCAACAGCAGTAAAAAAACATCTAAATTCACTTACTAAGAGCAATAATATTACTGAAAAATTTGTTAAAATGCAGTTTGATGTATCTGTTACCATAACAGCAATATACAGTGTGACTAAAAAAAGTAAAAAAAATACTTAATATACACAAATCCTGTACAACTTTATGGTTGAATTTTTATCAACAGTTCCACAAACAATATTGTTAATAATTGTAGGACTGTTAACCACTACTGTCTTTACAGGAATGATAGGATTCTTTAGAAAAAAGACAATATGTTTACAAAAACTTGCTAATGATATAGATTCATTACAAAAAAGATCTTACAGAATAGAAAAAGCATTAATAATTTTAGTAAAGTTACAAGAGGAGCAAGTGAAAGCAACACATCCTGAAATTGCAACAGATTGGGAAGATATTGTAAAAGAATTAATAGAATCAGATTAGTCATGAACTAAATTAAAATGTTATATACACCAATTAACAAGAATTTTTTATGGTAGATCCAGCACTTGCAATAGTTATTGCAACAGTATGTGGTGCATTATTGAACACCGTTAGAGGATTTCTTAATTCAGGCGAATCTTATGATATTAAGAAATTCTTTGGTGCATTAATTGTATCAGCCTTTGCAGGTCTTGCTATTGCACAAACAATACAAGTATCTGGTATTGATTTAATCGGTCTAGTTCTTGTTGGTCTTACAGCAGGATTCTCTATTGATTATGCAGTATCAAAAGCAAAGAAACAAAAAATTAATGGGTAAACCCCAATTTTTTTATATTAGTAATATTAAAACACAACATGACATCTGAATCCAAATTTTGTTTTATAACAAATGATGGAAAGGCATTTGAATCAGATGTTGAAGATAAAGTGTATGAGGAAATAGATGAATGGAAACAGCATTGGAATCCAGAGAAACATATAGGAAGAGATGGAAAAACAAGAGAGTTTGGATATGTAACTTATCAAGTGTTAAATGGAAGTAGATCATTTCCAGATAATACATTTGAAAAAACAGCATTAACAGTAGCATTAAGAACATGGGGATTAAGAACTAAAAATATTAGATTCAAAAGGGAAAGAGATCTAGATGTATTAGCAGATATAACATTAAAGTTTTCAAGAAAGACAGATGATAAATATTTCAAAGATAGACCATCTGTATTAGCATATGCATATTTTCCTACAAATGCATTGATAGGTGGAGATATAACATTCAATGATGATTACATTTGGTCAGTTAACGGGGATTCAATGTCAGGTAAAGAGGCAAAGGAGAAAGGATTGGTAGATCCAAGAACTCCTGATAGAAATCAGTTAAAGACTTACAATATTGTACATACTTTAACTCATGAATGCGGTCATGCCATAGGATTAAAACATCAAACAAAATGTAAGGAATGTGTGATGTATCCGTATTATAATAAAAAAGTAAGACTACATGACTTGGGAGATAGAGATTATTATGTAAATGGTATAAGAACTAGTTTAACTCATGAACAGATAAAAGAATATAAAAATATGAATGGTATTAATTTAGAACCAGCAGAACAGGCACATGATGTTGATAGAATTCAGTCAATTTATGGAAAGAGAAACCTTACAGCATATATCATAAATTTATTTAGAAGAAGGATATTCAGAAGATATGGATAAAGTAACAGAACAACACATTAAGGAATGGGAATTATTATACAATAGATTAAAGAGTACAGTTCCAACTGAGGAATTAACCAAAGAATTTATAGAATTTAGATTAAAGAGTTTAGATACATTATTGGAGAAAGCTAAACTATGATAAATAGTGGAACTGGAACTAGAGTACTCGCTGAACTAGGAAATGGGGATAGAACTGTATCTCAATTATTATCTAATATTTCTACTCCAAGTGGGAATAAAACTACTAGACATCAATTAAAACATTGGGTAGATTACTTAGAGACAAATGGAGATATAGAAAAAGCAAGTGGAACTAAATGGTATAATGCTGTGTGGAGTTTAATATAATCATGCCAAATAGAAACAAATCAAACATAAAAAATCATAAAGGTAAACTAACATATGTTTCTTCAAACTATCAAAGGATTTGGAATATTAAAGATGATAAATTGGAAGTACAATCTAATATATCTGTAATAGAGGGTGAATCCGTGACTGTTCCTACAGAAATACTAATGGATCCAGATGATATAAAAATAAGTAAAAAGAAATTAAAGAAGGTAAAACATACAAAACAAGCTGATTAATTTTGAATGTAAAAAAGATTGTTGCAAGACTAATAGGTAATTTTGGAATATCATTTTTCAGTCCATTGATATCAGGTAATCTAGCAGAACAAATATTTGAAATGGGGATATCCTTTGAAGACACTGTAATAATCGCAGGATTATCATCAATATTTGTAACAGGATATACAATGAGTAAGGAATTAAGAGATTGGGGTAGAACTAAGAAAATTATAGATCCTGAATATGATGACGAATTTGAATTAGATCAATTCAAAGATGTAAAAGCTGGGGAATAGTATATAAAAAAATATGCTTAATTAGTTGGGTTTTCCATAGTTAACATGCCAAACAGACTTCGAGGTAAATACTTTTTGTCAGCAGAAGTGACAGGAACAGGAAGTGCCATAACAACAGCACATACTCTAAAGAGAATACCAACAGTAACAACCATTATTGTTAGTGATGCTCCAGACAGTGCTATTGTAATTACAGAAGGAACTCACACATCAACAGGTTTTGTAGTTACTGCAACAGCAGGAACAACATACAAAATCTATGGAGAGGTCTAGATGTACGGTATAACCGATTCCTTTGACAGTGTTAGTGAAAGATTTGAGAAATTTCTATCATGGAAAGATCATCAATCAACATTCAGTCATAAAGGAGTAGAAATCGATTCAAATAACAACGTATGTGGCGTATTAGAAAATACAACATATAACTGGGCATCAAATATTGTAGGTAATGATGGAGATATTTACTATGCAAAAAAGAGTGCAGGAGAAACACCAGCAACTAATGAAAACTTTTTGCAAGGTAGAGCAGAATTAAGAACTGGAACAGTAACACCAGCAAAGACCAACACTTATGGTTATGAAACTGGTACAACAGCAGGTGGATTAGTAACACCTGTAACAGCATCAAGACTTGCTTTATCAACAAACTATCCAAAGCAAACAGTTCAGAAAATTCAGGTGGAGTAATTGATGCAATAACATACAAATATTATTGGTCAACTAGTTCATTTTCAGCAAATGGTATTACAGGTGGTGCAATTCACGATAATGTATCTCCTGTTGATGCAACAAAATTGTTGACTCACTGGTCTTTCTCAGCATCATTCAGTAAAACTAGTACAGATACACTAACGTTATATGTGAATCATACAATGAATGGAGTATAGTACTTTAGTACATACCTATTTTTTTTTATTTTTCTTTTTATAATTAGAATATATGTTTATTAACATAGGTGATGTTATTCTTGTATGAGTATTACTATGGGTGGATTATTTCGATTAATTGAAAAACTTAACTTGGGATTTCCGAAAGGAAAGAGTGGACTATCCGACAAGGTTAGATTCGAAGAAAAGATAAGTTATGTGCTAAAAAGTTCGAATGGCGATATAATAATAGGAAAGTAAACACATGGCTCGTAAAGCAATTTATGGTCACGCAACTTATGTAGATCCATCTGTTTATCCAGATGACGGAACTAGTCCAGTAGGAACTACCGAATGGAACTTAGCACCTGATCAAGAGGGAATGTATGGTAATACACCAGCAACAGCATCAATCGCAGTAGCATCAGGAGCATTACTTGTAACCGATTCAGTTTGTGTTGTTACAGGTCAAGGTGGGGTAGCAGATGATATTGATACAATCACATTAACAAATACAAATGAATATGATCTTTTGTATCTATTTGGACAATCAGGTTATAATGTAACATTAAA
>LWDU01000234.1_pt1 | contig 14839 bp, 6 predicted proteins | sample 727161 | NCBI WGS metagenome assembly LWDU01 (sample SAMN04566230, study PRJNA314399) | hydrothermal vent metagenome | isolation source: deep sea hydrothermal plume seawater | place: Mexico: Gulf of California, Guaymas Basin | collected 2004-07-11 | reverse complement strand
GTGGGGTCTCCCGAATTGATAAGTTTGTATACGCCACGACCACGGAAAGTTCCTGGAACATTAAAGTGAGTAGGTCTAATTTGATTAGGAAGTATACTGCCGCCAACAATGCCTGTGAGTCCAGAACCATCACCAATAAAACCTAGTGACCGAATTTCTTCCAAGAATGTCCAAGCACCGGAAATTATTTCATCCATGTGCTTGTGAGCAAAATCACTATCGCCTTTTTTTATAAGTCGCCATATGTTTCCTGATGTCCAAATAGCCATATCTGGACGATTCGCCAGAAACTGTCCACTAGTGGACCAATAGTTATCTGATTCGCAAAAGTATGCCTGACCCAATTGTCCGGCCGGTGGTAAATCTCCAGACGTGTCTCCAAAGGTTCCCATAATGACAAGGGGCCCGGCCAACGCATTAAGTTCTTCTCTGTTGGCTTTATTGCCGAGAGCCTCAATAATATCTTTAGGCACACCTTCAAAAGTATCGTGAAGTCCAGAAATATCTCCAACATCTTCTGAAGTTTCATTATAAGTCGATCTGAAAGCCTCAAGCGTATCAAATTTTTCTACTTTTCTATTTGCCATCGTTTACGAAACTCCTTATGAACTCAGATAACATATTCTTAATATCCCCTAGTTCTTCTTTTATACTATTTATCTCTTTTGTGTTAGTATACAATTGCTCTTTAGCCCTTTCTCTTGCCAACGAACCAACAACAGATGCTCTATGTCCTTCAGAATTTATATTAATAACTGCGCCCGTTCCGGGATCTTTTACTATGTCGGATCTTCCTTCTATGATGTGCATATTATCTTGCTAACGCAATTGCCCTAAAGTCTTTTCCGATAGGCGGAGTAGAACTGTTATCGCCCTGCATAACAATCTTAATAGCAAACGCATTAAACTCTTTTAATGGCGCACCCGTTCCATTTGTTTTCTTTCCTGCCATGTATTGATGCTCTTTAAAGTTAGTTTCGTTTTTAGAGGGCGTCACACTAGGATCGGAAAGTCCGTCTGGTTCGCCACTCTCGCCAACAAAAGGAACCCAATCTAAATCATCAAACAGTTCTGTTGAGTCCACTTGCTGAATCTTGTAAAGCACTTTGATCTTTGTTCCAACCATCTTCACAAAATCAACATAAACTTTTAGTGAAGTTGCCGTCTCGGCGAGAGATATTTTCTTCAAGATGTAAATAGATGAGTTGTTGTCACCCATAGCCTTGGTTGACGGATAGTATTTAGTAAACTCTACATTAACATCATCAACAGAATCAATATCATTCAATCGACTACCAACACAAATAGCAACCATGCGCGCTGTATCAATAACAGGCGACAGATGGTCTAGCTCTGTTGAAAGCCGTGTATTAAGTCTAAATGACTTTCTGCCCAATAAGTTAGTTCTCTCATTTACAGGAGAGCAAATAATGTTAGGTGAGTTAAAGTAAGTGTCTTGGTTCAAAGGCACCGGCAACCCTATTGAAGCATCGGGTTGATTAAATGATATCTGAGAGATGTTGCCCACTGTTGTTCCGGAAGTTGGCTGTAACGATGCAGTCAAAGAAGTATTAGCAAACTCCATAGTCTGCATCAACGGCTGAACAACATCATACGAAACATTCTTTGTTGCCAAAACATTTGTGCCACCACCAGAAGTAGTTACCACAGCAACAGTATCGGTTGCCAATAAGAAACTATCAAGTTCTGGATTTTCTATCCTGTCATGGACTTTATTAATTTCCGTCAAAGGAATTCCACCAAACATATATAAGTTGACTAATACTCCATCTTGATGAATGCTTATTGGCGTCATCAAGTTATCACTATTCTTAGATCCTCTAATACAATTTAATAAACTATCACCAGACTTTCCAGTATATTCAATAAGTTCATTTTCAATCTTCACAATGCCGTTGGTTGGGAAGTTGCTAGTATCAAAACATTCGATGGTAATAGAATCAGCAGGAATACTTCCGTCTAATTTTGTTGGGTTGATATCCGAGATAACACCTCGCACTTCAACATTATTTAAAACATCGTGATTGTTATGGTTGGGGAACAATACTTTGACTTTATTTATTCCCTCAACAGTTTCGATTGGGTTATCTCTAAGATTCGGAATCAAACCGTTACCACCACCGGCAGATAGTTCAGATTCAGTAAACTCTTCATTCACAACTGTAAATAAACCAGGTGTTCCTGTTTCAAACTTAGCCCTTTTCAAAGTAAATTTGAGATCCTCATATTGAGAAGGAGTCCAGGTAGAAGCGTTTTGTGATTTGAATAGTGACCCTAAATGTGGCTGAGTCGTTATTGATGCAGTTCCACCAATGTCCATTTCGCCAAGCCTTGAAATCCAAACTCTATACTCAGGACTATCTGACGCAACTACTATGCAATATTCTGTTCCGCCTGTTAGATAAACAGGAGAGTCAAAAGTAAACGTTGTTGGGGTTGTCCCATCTTCCGGGTTTATATTAATTTCTTCCGCAGACAAATATTTCACCGAGAAAGGAAGAATCGTTGACGACGGATAACCGTTCACCATTGTTCGAATTTCCATCCAACACGGAAGTTTCTCATCTCTATGAGAGAAAAACAAATCAACACTGGTGACAAACATACCGCCAGACTTATCTACCATAATACTTTGTGCTAAAGGATCATACCATCCGCCTCTATCGGTGTTGCCACCGCCAGTTGTGCTGGAACTTGTTGTGGTTGAAGTAAATGATTGTGTACCAAAAGTTGCTGTTTGAGCCAACTCCGAGTTTCTAACAGCCATAATAGTTTCTTGTTTGGTCTGTTTATGTCCCGAAGCGAAATACACTTTCTCAGCAGTCGTGTAAGAAAATCCACCAACTCTGCTATCAACCGAACTATCAGTCAAACGCATAATTCTATTACCAACTCTAAATCGTTTTATATCAGTATTAGGAATTTTGAAACGTCCTTCTAGTATTCCATCATCACTTGTAATAATAGGATTGCCATAAGTTTGGTCTGTGACAGGTGTTCCTGCTAACCAATTCTGAGGCTCATCAAACTGATTGCCTGTGTTTCTCGTGATGCCAGTAAACGTAGTTGCAGTTTTTCCTGTGTAGGTCATCTGCTCTTGTTTTATGTATCCGATGCCCCAAGGATCTAATTCTAAAGCATCACCGATGCCTAGAGTTCCTTTCGTAAGGAATCCTTCAGTTGAATCTACAGATAGAATAACATCTGAGTTTATAAAGTTGGCTGTAGAATTGGCGCTTGAAGCATTTCCTCCAAGAGGTTTAACATCAGCATTAACATCTATGCCGTCAAAGAAACAATACACTTTAGTATTTGGTTTCATACCCGAGCAAATAAAGTTAACATCTCGTGATCTAATCCACGGCACAACTTCAACGTTGACTACCTTATCGCCAGCACTCTGGGTATCTATACGTTCTACTAAACGAGTTTCAATTCCAGTTCTTTCCTGATCAACATCTAGAGTGCTAGTTGTGGTTGTAGTTGTCGACCAATCTGTCGATGATACTTGGCGAATAAGATTTCTTTGAGCTCCTGAGCCATTTGGATTTCGTTCTACCCAATTGGAAGAACTTGAACTCGAACTAGAACTGGTTGAAGAAGTGGGGTTGCCTGTCCATGTTGTATTCCAAGAATCCCAAACTGTTCCTAACGCACCAGATTCTGTATATTCTTCCATCATCTGGTCATAATTGCCTTCAATGTTAATAGTGATAGCGGGCAGTCTGTCATCGTCCATCCAAATATCACTATCAGGAGACAAAGTTAGATTGCCTATCCAGTTAGTCACAAAGTATGGGTTAACACTTTCAACTCTACTCGCCCACGGTTGATAAATTTCATTGACCTCAGAATACTTTAGAGTTATCAAATCACCAGTTTTCTGATAGCCTAACGTATCTCGGTCCGAATCTGTTGTTGCTTCTTCTATAAGGTTAACACCCGTTTGAAAACCAATCGGCCTAATGTGTCCCTTTGATGGATCAACAGCAATTTCATAGTCAGGGTGATGTGAGTTACCCACTCCATGTCCGTAGAAGTTATCCACGACAAACCCAGACTTGAATCTATCAATACCATCAGCATCTAAAATTTGATAACTCTCTGTCTCCCGTTCAAGCAGACCAAGTGTTGTTGAATATTCTAAGTTGGCGATACGACTTTCCAGTTTGCTTATGTCTCGCATCGTGAAGCCTTTGTTATTCATATACTTCAAGGAAACATCTTCTGTATTGAAAGTATAAGCAGGAATATCAACACGACCTACTAACATATTCATATTATCAGTAGCAGGATAGACTGGAGTTTCCGAAGCAACACCTTCAACAATGCTCCAGTAGCCCAGTTTATCAAGATATAGTAAATCTTTTCTAGACATATAAAAGTCAAAGTCTGTAGAGATAGATCCAGACGATGTGGATAAGTTACCTATAACAGAACCGTCGGCCGTGAAACTTTTATTCGGATATGCAAATGGGCAAGAAGTGGGATTTTCTTGATCAGCAACGCGAGGCCTAAAATCTAAACAATCATTTAACCAATATATTCCAGCATCGGGCCCAGTGCCTCCAGAGAAGAATGGTATATCTTCATATGCAATTTGACCTGTGTATGAATCAACTGAGCAATAATCTCCATGACTGTGTGTGAAATAATCATACACGATAAGAAGTTTACCAGATGGCCTTTGAGCCCTGGGGCCTCTAACTATTCTGCCGATATCGTAAATAGATTCTCGTTGACCCGTGTCTAGAGCAAAACTTGAACTGATATTTTTATCACCTGGAGTAGTTTGTATGACTGATGCCTGAGCATCTGAGCCTTCTGCGGAGACGATATCTAAAGTTGTAATCTGTGAGTATAGTTTAACATAATTTACTATGTTGCCTAAGACAGAGATAACTCTACCCGTTGCCCGCGAAACACTTCCTGTAATGTAATCGCCAGGTTGTAAATCTCCAACCTCATGATCGATTGTTAATGTGGGCGATACCGCATCTGTTGCATCATCTATGGACTCATAGATGGCATGGACTGCTGTAACATCAGCATAAGATAAAGAAATTGTCTTATCAAAAACTCTTTCGCCATAAACATCTTCTAATGAATCTTTGCCTACTTCTTTAGTCACCATTGAATTTAGTTTCTTCTCGCGGTGTTTCGATACTGAAAGATTCGCCGTACCCATCAATTCTAAACTAGTGCCTGATCCTAAGACAACAGAATCAGTAATAGTTAAAGTTAAACCATCACCACTTATTACTGCTTTGCCGGCAATATCAACAATCGATCCAGTAGCCGCAGTACCTGTTCCCGATGATAACACCGAGAGTACATAATTCTTCTCATCACTTAGAGAATCCCAAGACTGACCAGCTGGCAACTTAAATGTTGCTATGCCGCCAGCAACAGATGTGGCTAGATATTGTTTTCTAAACGAATAGTTAGTGTCTACAAAACCAGAAGAGTTCAGGAGAGTTTTAACGTTACCCTTAGGCAACTTATAAATTAAAGTGTCCCTTCCATTTTCGAAAATGGTAGTCCTCATTCGTGTTGCCAAAATATTATCCATATCACCTGTGGAAAGTGGTTCAACAAGTTTAAGAGTTCCTTGACTAATAACTTCCGAAACCGTTGCTACTTCTTGAACAACGCTGGTGCCTGACTCATCAGGGACAGAGAAAGATATAACATCGCCAGGAACAATATCCAAAAAGAACTCTGTTCCTAAACCAGTAATGATATCACCAAGAATGTTTATGGGCCCAAGATTTAAAGAATTTAAACGAGCGGTTGCGCTACTAATGCTATTCGCCCACCATTCAGCAGGATCAAAAGAATCAGAGCGAGTGCCATCGGCCGCAGCAAAAGTTGTTATAGAATCAGATAAATAAATATCCGCAGTATAGTCTAAGCCATTTGGTTTATCCATATTGAGTTGTTTTACATCTCGTCCAAAAGCTTTCTTATTTCCTTCATAATTAGTTTCGGGCAGAATTGTTCCTGCCGTGATATCGCTAGATACACTGCTATAAAAAGTTTCGTCACGCACAAAAATTCCGGTCTGTTGCATAACTTTGAATTCTGTTTCGCCAGAAATACTATTCACAACTATGGCTGTTGCTCCCGAAGAGTTGCCTGTAATCAAAGCATTTTCTGTAAGAGTACAAGCATCCGACATCTTAATAATATTGAACATCGTAATATCAAAAAGAAAATGATTGTAAATCGATGTCGGATCTCCTACAAAGCCAGAATCATATTCAAATGCCTTAGAACGAGCATAACCAATATGTTTGCCTGAGAGTGGCGCAAGGCCCGGAGTCTCTGTCTGGGAATCATAAAGTTTTACAACCGCAAAAGGAGATATCATAGAACCATTTTCTGAGATATCAGGCTGACCATAAACGTTTGTAACCTTTACATATTGGCCGAGAGGTGTTGGGACATGACTGTTTTGAATATTCTTGACTTCTCTAGCCTTATTTAATTCAACATAACTAGTTGCCTGCAAATCTACTTCATAACCATCAACGTAAGCTTTACCGGGAGAGATAACAATAGTTTCCTTATCTTCTCTGCCGCCATCTTCTGCCTTGAAAACTCCTCTGTTGACGCCGTTGTTCAGGTTCTCTCTGACTTCCATATCAAAATGTTTTACAATGTAGTCACCAGACTCTTCACTGGTTCTACGAGCAATCATTTCAGCAACAACATTATATTCTGTATGTTTTACTTTGTTCTGAACGATACCTTCTTCTACTCTAATCAGTTCAACGAAATCATCGTCATCAACATTATCAATAGATTTTTTGATTAATACTAAATCCATTTTCAATCTATGAGCACCCTTCGCCGCATAGTTAGAAGAACCTTGAGCATTATCTAACAGAGAGCCATCATCTTCTGGATTTACAAATGTTTCGTCAATCAACCAACCAACACGATAACTAGGAGTATCTGAATACTTGTCCAGAACAATTGTTTGTTCCGAGTTTCGTACCATAAACCCCCTAATAAAATAAACACCTTCAAGAACTGTAACAGCAGACCCTGTCTCGTTTGCTCCTGTTTGAAGAGCTGTTGCTATAGAAGGATAAACACCCTCAGCATTGGGTTCGCCTCCCGCAATAATTCTATCGGCCCGAATTGACTCACCTTCAGTAAAAGTTATTGTGGAGTTATCTATTTCACTGGACGAAATATACTTAACGTATAGAGTATCAGGATCGCCTGTTGTGAAATCTACCGTATCGTATCCAATAACTGTTGCTGTAACTCCAGATGTTTCACCCGTTATCGTGCTGCCCACAAATTCTGATAGGTAAGTTGATAACGCATTTTCTTTATGAGTCGCTTCTAACTTCAACGCATAATATTTTTTATCGTATCCGACACTGCCCGGAATAACGATAGTGCCTTCTTTGAAAATATGATTTCCGAATTGCTCTACCTGATTTTGTAGAATGCTTTGTAAGGTCGTTAACTCCCTAGCCTGAACCGCATAGCCGGGTCTAAAAAGAACTTTATAAAAATCATTCTCAGGGTCATAGTCGTCCCAATAAGGTGCAACATTTAAATTCGTATTTATAGCCATTTATACTTTTCCTAGAACTCGATGATGAGCTTTATATTTTCTGTCTGGTCCGCTGATCTAACGATAGGCGCTCGATTTTCAATGTAAAGAATACTGCCGCTATAATATTCGACTTCGGGCGGCTGAACCGTTCTCACTACTCCTGTCGCACCGGATTCCGATGTCACACTTTCTCCTATAATAAAATCCGCCTCTGATACTTTAGGATCGTGATCTAAACCATCAAGATTAATTTCTCCAGACCATTGGGGCTGGATGTATTTTAAATTTCCTGTGTTGATTGAGAAGTGACTTATAAGAGCTGTTGCGCCAGAAGTAGATCCTACAATTCGCTCATCGTTTGGCCAATACTCACTAAACCCAACGTGGAAGGTCATCGATTTTAGAGCATTCAAAGTGTCCGATGTTGCTAAGTTTGTTGTACCATAATCATACGGATCTTTCATAAGGCCTATTCTACGAAATTCTTGATCAACCACAAAGTCGCCCTCGCCTTCTTCTCCTGCTAGAATCGTATTAGCAATTGCATAAAAGCCGCCGAGTTCTTTGGTGGGGTCAAAACCATGACCACCGGGTGGCGGAATAATTGCCGTGATCCAAGCAGAGGTCTGGGGCGTTCCTATGCCAACAATGTCATCAATGTTTAAATAAGCATACGAATATCCTGAACCTACAATCGATGCCTCTATGGAATATACTTCGTTGTTTTTTACAACTAAGTTAAAAGTTCCACCTTCGCCATCGCCTACTAGAGGCTGATCCAAATAATCTCCATCTTCATATCCTCGGCCCTTATTAGCAATGTGATACTGAGATATCGCACCATCGACTGCTGCGGCCTTAACATCTTCATCAACATGAACAGCGTGAAAATCAGAAGTTACAAATCTAATATCATCTGTTGCAGAAATAGAATACATAAACTTCCAAACATAACCATCGGAAGTTGTGAATTCTTTTACCGAATTGCCCGATGGTTCTTCAATGGACTGAGCGCCGTAGTTATTCCATAAACACTTATAAACATTATGCTTTGCCTTTACATACATCGCAGAGTTAGTTTCAAACATATCCCAATTGCCATTCAAAGTAGTTACTGGTGCCCCGTTGACTACTGAGCCGTAATCTGATCTATAGTAATCATAAGGAACATCTCGTTGCCAATCGTGTCGAGCCACTGCAACAGAAACATCTGATTCTCCGATAAATCGTGCCGCGATCATATCTCGCCAAACCATGTAGTTGGTATCCTCATTATCGACTGGGTGAGGCGGGATCTGGTCACTGCCGCCACCGGTATGTAATGCAAACGGCTGTGGTCGCCCCACGAACAAATAATGAGATCCGTATCTATCGTCAGACACTTGATTAACCCATTGTTGTGCGTTACTGATTCTGAAGTTGTTTGTTACTATAGCTGCCATATCGTTTATTCCTAAATTTTTCTATTGTCTCTATTCTATTTATCTATTTTTTATCAAGTATAAAATAAAGTTACCTCAGAGGGAGGCGTTATGTTATTCTTTTTTAATGGGCTTGTGGACCAATCTTCTATGGATAAACTATTTCCTCGATAATCACTTTCCCAATCTTTTATTCTATAGCCAAAACTTCCAGCCTGAGATGCTGCCCAAGCTACCGTTCTAACGTGTTCATCTTCTTCGTGCGTTGTGGGTTCCGTCCCGTGTTGGCCCCTCATACAACCTGTCAAATGCGTAGATCCTGATAGTCCAGTATAAGTTATTATCTCATTTCCTATAATAACAATTCCAGATTCCAGCAATCTTGTATTATCATACACAACAATATCTTCTGGACCCAAAGGCGCACCAGGATCTAACTCTCTAGGATTATCCAAAGGATTAACTAAATCAGTAACAAAGGTGTCTACAGGATAAACATCGTGACCTCTAAAAACCAAATCACTATGAAATGTTTTCCTCATACTACTTGAAAACATATTTCGTTCCAATGTTTTGTATACTGGACCAACCAGAGTTGATTTATCTTCATATCCTGAAGGATCCATATCTATGCCAGGGAATAAATTGAACCACACATCAAAATAAGCATTTCTAGGAAGATTCTTAATATAAATATCAATTTCTCTCAAAATCCTAATAACAACTTGAAGGGACATATGCATAGACAATAAACTAGAAATATCTATCTGACCAAACAGGGCCCAACCAGACGGATGGACCGTTGATAGTAAATCATTTCTCCAAACATTTATAGGTGAAGCTGTTTTTACGACATAAGAAAAATCTTGATAATAATAACTATCTTGAATTTTCTTAGATGACTCCGAGATAAATCCATCTTCTAGTAAATATCTTCCTGTTTGTTTTACAGAAGTTCCTATTGTTGCTGGAATATTTGTTCTTGTATACGAATCTATTTTTGCAGTAGCGCCTGTTGATATTCCTTTTATGACTTCGCCTTCCAAAAACGGAACATCGCTAAGATCGAACATTTTTACTATGTTTATTGTTGGGTCTATTTCTTTAAGGGTTGCAGTTGCTTTCGAACTCATTCCAATAATGTGTTCTCCGGGGATAAAGGCATTTACAATATTGATACATAAAAAATTCGTAGTTGAAACAAGATAAACAGAATCAGGATCTGTATAGTGTATACCTTGTTCTATTGTGTCTATGGAAACTATCGAACCGACATCTTTACCTTTGGCAGAAACCTTACCACCAAAGCCGAGTTTAGAATCTATGGACAAAACGGGCAAACGAGTATAACCAAACCCGGGATTAATCACGGAGATGTCTGTAATATCACGATGATATGTTTTGGTTTCTTGAACTATGCTAGAACCCGAATGAGAATCCAATCTAACAGTTTCACCTTCTAAAACAATTCTATCAGTTGAATGGACTCTATCCTCTTCTTCATTTGCCATAAAAACTTCAACATTATTAGAGATAATTTTTATTTCACTTCCCGATGTATCTCCTATTAACTTTTCACCCAAAGAAAAAGTTCCACTTATCTGAAGATATGATAACTCATTAATGCTCTCCCTATTTTCTATAACGATTCCCTTAGCTCCGAAACTAGCTCCTGTAAAAGTTTCTCTGCCTAAAAGAAATCCTCTAAGTGGCTCAAAGACAATAACAGATTCATTTAATAATAGTTCTCCGGAATCATCTTCCAATGTTATTCTAAATTCTCCTTCAAGCATTCCATCTTCTGGAATAAATCCACCATTCACTCCAGACACGATAGCCTCAAGACCAGTTCCAGATGTGCCTTCATTGTCCACTATTATCTTGTCGCCTATTTCATAATACTTGCCCCCGGTATCTAAAATAATTTCCGAAATAGAACCCGAACTAATAGAACTTATGGTAGCAATAGCCCCTGTTCCAACATTAGATTTTATTATCATTTTATCATCTACAGAAAAATATTGACTTGAACTATACAAATGGGATGTCTTATCCGGACTATCGACCACTGACGATATTTTTGCTTTTATTTCTGTTGTTTCATTAGTTTCATCTCGCGCCGTGATTTTATGACCAACAATAAATTCTCCTGTTTGGGTTTCAGGCTCGAACAATAATTCTGTGATAACTTCATTATCGAATATAAACTGTTTAACTTCACTAACAAGAGCAGTCGCGTTAGAAATTTCTTCAAAGCCCTTTTCAAAATAATAGCCACCTTCTTTTATGCTTTTATCAAACACTGATTCCTGTTCTATAACTCTATTCTTAAATAGAAGGAGATCATCGGTTCCTTTTACACTATCTTCTGCCAATATTTGAGAGCCATCTTCTGAGAGAATAAAAATATCTCCCGCTGACGATGATGCTGTTTCCATAAGGAAAGTAGAGTTTATCGGATACACCCTCATAATATTTTCATTTGACCATTTACCATCAGATACTCTAAGCATATCTATTGTTGGATAATAAAGTTCCGCTTCTTCATTCAACAATATTCTAAAAAATAATTCATGACCTTTAGCACTACCTTTTGAACGATAAAGATCCTTGATATGTTTTAATAAATTTCTTTTATTCAAACCCTCTGTCAGAATGTCCGGTATGGTTTTCATAAACGGTTCTTTTAATTTATTAAAAAATACTTCAATACTATCATCGACATCATTGTGATCCAAAAGATACATCATACTTTGTATAGCGTTTTCTGTATAACTTTCTATTCGTGCCCGAGCACCCGAAGATTTTCCATAAACGATTTCATTTAGAATAAACTTATTCTGAGGAGTAATGAATAATCTTTTTCCTAGATTCACATCTTCTGCTTTTACTTCTGCTGTTGCCTTAGAAATTTCGCCTATGATAGTTTCGCCGTTTGTGAAGACCCCGGCCGGCACATTAGACCCTGCGCCTCTAATTTTGCCGCCTCCGTGGTCGTCATAATCTTCTAATATTATTTTGTTAATGCCACCCGTTCTAAATCTGTTTGCATCTTCCAAAAGCAATAATTGTTCTGAGCCTTCTTCTAAAACTAAAGATTCCGAAAAACCAAAATCGTAAAGTTTTAACTCAGCAGATTCCATAAACTCATAATAAGCTTTCACAAACCCGACATAATCGGGATGATCAGTTTGGATAAAATCCGGTAACTGATTTGTTACTTGAGTGGATATTCTGCTAGAAATCGTGGCCATTATCTAAACGAACTCGCAGTAGTATATTGTGATGCGCCGTCAGATGTGCCCGAGGCAATTGAATCTGCTTCACCCGAAACAGAAATATTATAATTGTCTAATTCTAACACCTGATTTCTAACAGGAATAACATCGTTAGAATTGGGCACAGCAGTTATACGAATTTCATGTTGAATAGCACCATCATAATTTTCAACAGATGCTATATTTTCAGAAAATAAAACAATCGTTCCGATAGAGTAATCCACTTTACCAACAGATTCGCTTTTATAAACTTTATTAGAATTAGTCACATAATAAGCCTTCACTGTTCCTACTCCATCATCCTCAAGATAATAAACACGATTGTCTCCGACGTATTTGAATCCTGTTGAATAAATTACGCCTATAGGATTAAGTCCTTTGCCATCGTTAGTTAGTTTGTGTAAAGGATTAAAAATACTATTATTAAAAGCAATAACATATTGCGTTTTTGTGTCTATCGTAGGTCTGTATGTTTTGGACATACGAATCGTTGTAATGTTAGAAAGAATTGAAGTATCAACTGCATCAATCAACGAAACGAATTTTGAATATCTAAAAATAGATTCGTGTTTCTCTAAGTTATTATCAGACCAAGAGACAAGAGTTTTAGAAATCAAAGCAGATAAATCATCTTTTGATTTACCTGTTATTGTATGATTATATTTAAAACTTATGTTAGGAATGATTCTTATAGTTTCGGGATCTAAAATAACAGGAGTAATGGAAGCAACCTTATAATCATCTAACGCTTCAATTATTGCTAACTTAGTGGATGTTGTTAGTTTAGTTCCTATTTTGGGTCGTATGCTAATAAACACTTTACCATAAACTGGAGGATCATCATATTCCCCGCCCCAAACAGAAATAGATTCTATATTTGGATACAAATTGGAAATGATTGCTTCGTAATCCTTAGAAGTAACAGCGCGTTGTTGTGCCGCATAGTTGAATGGTGCGTTATGTTTTATAGATTCATTATTCTCTCCAACGTCCCCGCCCGAAGAAGATGAAACAGTCGTAACAGAAATATCGTGATAACCCGAAATTGTTTCCGAACTAACAAAAGTTCCTATGCCATTTGCCTCTACACCATTAGTGACAACATATTTCATAATTACTATGTTGCCGTCAGATAATGCTTTGCCTAAAATATCATCTCCGAAATAAATTTCCCACTTCTCGTCAACTGCTTCTTGTAAAAAATAAGCCTTAGTGTTTTTCTTTATGTCAATCATACTTTCAGATGGCAAATAATTCGTAGTTGTTGTGTCACCCGAACTTGTTTGAACCTGTACAATCATTGTGGAAATATCTACGTTTTTATTTGGTATGACAAATCTCTGGTCAACATTAGCCGAATCAACTGTGATACTGGTTGTGGCCCAAGTTCCTTCATAAACAGGAATGCCAGACTCAGATCCAAACTCATAAATGCCAGATTCTGCTTGTATGATTCGTTCCTCTGTGTTTACAAAGTTATAAGTGATTCCATTAACAGTAGAAGAAAAGGTATGACCTTCGTCCATAACAATATTAGGAGTCTTAGCATCATTCACTCTAACTTTCAAATAAGCAACTGGCGCCTTAACTGAAGTCGGAATATATCCTAATGATTTTGCATGAGAGGTGACTGAGTTCCTTTTCTGTGAGGTGTCCAAAAACATTTCATTGGCAAGCATATTAGCCAAGAAAGCATTGTAGTGAGTATTGTATGATAAAGTATCCAACAGAATATTAATACTCGAACCTTCAAAGTCGTAATCAGTAAACTCTGTTTGACCTTTTAGATATGTTTTTAAATTACTTTTGATGTCATCGAAATCAAGTTCCGTGATTTGCATCTTACCTTTGTTGTTTATTCCTGCGGCCATTATCGTATTCTCTGTAACATTATTGATACCTCTTCTATATGTTGAGGTGCATTGTTAATTGTAAAGCTTATAAAACAGTTTAAAGTATTGTTATCCAAACTCTGACTGTCGGGATCTCTAAAGGAAACTTCAACCACTGTTATTCTAGGCTCATAAACTTTCAAAGTATATTCGATTCTGAGCCTAAGAGCCTCTGCAATAGTGGGACCAAAGTTTTGAAACAGTGCTCCTCTAAGTCCTGTGCCAATCTCCGGGTGAAATGGTTTATCGCCTGGGTTCAGCATAACCAAGTTTCTAACAGACCGCTTAATATCCTGAACATCCTTTATCGTAGATACATCTCCCGTCACCGGATTTCTGGTAAACGATAGAGAAAAGTCCTTATAGATAAATGTGCTTCTATTAGGATTATTATTTACGGCTTCAGCATCATTGAAACCTGGATTGTATTCTATTGGCATTCTAACTATTTATCTCTTTTTAAATATTATAAGTTTGGTCCTGAGCCACCTTCTTCTATTGGTCTTCCGTCTGCTTGACCGGAAGAAGGTATCTCTCCAGCAGCCGAGGACATAATGTCTTTACTCGCCGAACTCATCAAAGCTTTCATACCCGCATCTATTGCCAAGTCTAATGCGGGTGGCAAATTGGAAGACACCGCGGCGAGAC
>LWDU01033125.1_pt1 | contig 14842 bp, 19 predicted proteins | sample 727161 | NCBI WGS metagenome assembly LWDU01 (sample SAMN04566230, study PRJNA314399) | hydrothermal vent metagenome | isolation source: deep sea hydrothermal plume seawater | place: Mexico: Gulf of California, Guaymas Basin | collected 2004-07-11 | reverse complement strand
GGATGTGAATTGTCAGTTGTGCCGTAAACACCTTTTACTGTTTTCTCTTTATCAAAAGTGAAAACTTCTTCCACATTTAATACCGCAACTCCTAATCCGTCAGGATTTTTTAATAAAACATTACCAGAGTCTTTTATTTTTGAGGCAGTTGACTCGTCAACATCCAACACAATTGGGATTGTCCATGGTATGTCATTGGAAAGCCTTCCCTTCTCTACTACATTTTCAAAATCCTGTTGAGACAAGAAACCTTCCAATGGACTGAATATGCCATCAGCAATATTTTCTACATCGTTTGCGAGATCAACACTAATTGATATTGATGAAAGATCAGAAGGATCAATGTTTGAAAATCTGTTTACTAAATTTCCGCCGTGTGGTTTAGATACTGCAGTGCCTTCGGACAAGATTTTTACTTGTTGTGTTCCATATGTAGGCCGCATTCCTTATCTGATTGATTTTCCGGTTTTATTGCTCTTGTACATGGCTCACAACCAATACTAGGAAAGCCTTGATCAATTAATTTATTGTAAGGAATGTCATTTTCTTTGATATAACCCATTGTTTGGTCCCAACTCCAATCAAGAATTGGGTTAAGCTTTACCATACTGTCGTGTTGTTCATCAATTTCAATTTTTTTAGATGCTTGCCTATTTTGAGTTTGATCACCCCTAAGACCCGTAATCCAACCATCCAAAGTAGATAACATCTTGTTCAAGGGATGTACTTTTCTAACACCACAACACAATTTTCTATTTTCAGCACTATCATAGAACAGATTTAATCCATGAGTTTGCACCATCTCAATTACCTCGCTTGCGTCAGGAAAAGTAATTTCAATTTTAGTATTGTACTTTTTTCTTATTTCATCCATAACGTCGTATGTTTCCTGATTTAATCTTCCTGTATCTAATGAAAAAACTCGGGCTTCTGGATTAATTTTTGATAACATGTGAATTACGCATACATCTTCAGCGCCAAAACTTGATGCCAACGCAAGTTTAGGATGAATGTTTTCTAAACCCCATTGCAGTACCTCTTCAGGGGTTTTTAATTTATCATTTAATTCAGATGCTTGTTCTGGTGTAAATTTTGACACAGCAACCATTTTTTGGTTTGTTTTATAATCATTACTGATATAGTTCAATGACAATTCTAAAATTACAAACAGGTTAGGGTATTATAATGAAAGATAAGATTTTCGTTGTGGTATTCCCGTCCATATTTTCTAAAAATAAGGTTACATCTCTTGTAACAAACATTAAAAAAGTTCTAAAAATACAAAATCAAAAATTTCATAAAATAAGAAGAGAAGGTGATATAATAATAGTTGAAGCGGATGATCCAGTTTTTGCATCATCAGCTATCAACACGTTGTTCGGAATCAAGGGCGTTGCAATTGCAAAACAAGTTGCTAATGATTTTGAATCAATTGTAAACGGTATCTCAAAAGTTGGCGTTGATATTTTTCTTGAGGGTGAAAGATTTCTTTTGCAAGTGGAGGGACACGCCAAGGGATTTGTAACAAAGGACATTGAAATTGCAGCTACCTCTTCCCTAATTGAAAAAACTGCTGGAATGGGAATCAAACCTGGCACTAGTAAGAAACATGACAGAAAGCTTCACGTTTGTTTGACAAAACTAAATGCGTACATTTGTATTTATTATGATACTGGTCTTGGAGGAATTCCAAACAATTCACAAAATAAGGAAATAGCCTGCTGTATTTTTGATGAGTTGTCAGCAGTCTCATGTCTTGAAACGATAAAGCAAGGATTTGATGTAAAGATCATAGTTTGCTATAACAAAGATTCAGAGTTGTTACATTTGGTTAAAATGGTTAATCAGATAATACATAGAACAGTTAAACCAAAAATAAATTTGGAGTTTTATAAAATACGTGTTAATAAAAAACTAACATCATTATTGCTAACAGAAATCACAGCCAAAATGCTCGTACGAATAGCAGCTACAAATAGCATCAAAAGAATTTCTTTAGGTATGTCTCCGCTAATTTTTCCAGTTGATTTTGTTGAGAGCTTGATCAAACAAGTATACAACAAAGATTTGATACCATATTTTCCTTTATCTGGATTGGATGATAATGTGTTTGAAACTGCAAAAGAGATCGGGTTAGAAAAATATCTAAGCAGGATTAAAAAACTAGGAAGTTCAAAGTTTTATAATTTTAAACAATCCCCAAAAAAAATTGAAAAAATTGTTGAAGAATCTATAATGAGTAAAAAAACTGTCTCAGTTAGCGTAGGACCAAATAACGTTCATGAGATTTTAGATGAAGTAAGATCGGATCATTGAAGGTTTATGAAAAAAATAGGCCAGTTTATCTATCCTTGGGGGAACGGGCATTACACACGTATGATGAGACTTGATGATGCACTGCCAAAATATCTCAGTGAGGAGTTTGATATGCATTATTTTAGCAAGGGAGAAATTTACAAAAAATTGCTTAAAAAGTTTCCAGATAAACAAAAGAATATTCATGAAGTTTTAATGCCAACCCCAATAGATGGGAAGGTCGGTCCAAGTATTTCGTTATCCTTACTTAACATATTTTTCCCAGTAGCAGATAATCATTCGTTGGTAAATCAAGTTAAAAACTACATGAAAAAAGAAAGGGAATTCTATAACAAGGAAAAATTTGATCTTGTGATAAATGACGGAGATATGGGCTCCAATGTACTAGCTAAGAAGAGAGGAATTCCTAGTCTATTTGTCACAAATCAATACATGCCTAAGTTGTGGAAATCTCGAAGCTATTTGAAACCAGGATTGTATTTTGTATCAAAACAAATTGCAAAGGCTACTAGAATATTAGTGGCAGACTCGGCTCCACCACATACAATTTGTGAATATAACTTGAATTTTCCTGATACCATTAAGGACAAAGTTACGTATGTTGGTCATTTCTCAAACAGAAAATCAGTAAATTCTGCACCAATAACAGATTTGGAACGGCTTGTTGATGGAACAGATTTTGGATATTGGATGAGAACGGGAAATGAACCGACAAATGATGGTACCGGTCAAAGATATGAAGAAGTTTTCCATGAAACTGAGATGAAGGACGAACGACGAATTATTTCTCATGCCAAAAATGACAAATCTATTGATAAAGTTGTTGGAAAAGACGGAAAAAAATATTCAGTTTTAGAGGCATGTGAAAAAAAAGTTGATTGGATTCAAATTGACATTGGTTTTTTGACAGAACATGAAAGGCAGACAGTGTTAAAGGAATGCAAATACGCAGTAATCAACGGCTCACATACAATAATGGGAGAAATAATGGGTGTGAGCTCAAAACCCATAATTGGAATGCCAATTTATGATGAGCATACAAATCAAATAAAATGGGCAGAAGAAAAGCAGTTAGGAGTTTTAGCGGAAAGCAAAAAACAAGTAATTAAGGCAATTCAAATGATAAGGCAAAATTATAACAAATATCAAGAAAGATTAGAAGAGTTCTCTAAAAATTTTGATGGAAACGGGGCTGAAAATACCGCTAAAATTGTCTCAGAGATTCTAGAAAGAAAGAAATAGTTTCAACATGACAGTTTTTGGTAGTCTGGTACGTGGTATGTTCGATGGGCGAACTGACCTTAACGGGATGAAGATGTAATCCACGTACTGGGCATATTTTTTAGAAGTTGTAATGCGATCATTCTGGCTTTGCGAACGCTTTTATGGAAAAAATTTAGTCTTGTCAACGTTGCCTAATTGCCCTGAATGCGTTGCACGAGAAAAAAAGGCTCTTAAAAAACAGTATGAGATGGAGGCTGCAAAGGCAGAAGAGGAAGATAAAGATTATTTCATTCCTAGTGATAGAGATATAGGATCTGATATTGAAATCCCTATGAAATTAGATCCTTCCACAAAACATTTCGTCTGCAAGAGATGTGGATTATATGCCACCAGGGAACAAATATCTGACATACGTGATAGGCTTAACCAAAGAGAATTTACAAAAGAAGACAAACAATATGATTATTTAGAATGGTGGCAGAAAAGTAAGAAAGAAAAACAGGCTTAAATTATTTTTTAGAAGTTCTTTTTGTTAACTGTTTTCTAAAAGCATTACCAATTATTGGATTTATCAAAAATGGGAAATTGTGTTTTGCCCATATTCCAGCTCTAGCAACTGAGGGAACAACAATCTCCAGTTTTGACGAATTTGCAGCTTTGAGAATTGCGTTTGCTACTTTTTCCGGACTCAAGATAGCTATTGTAGAACGCTTTGAAAAATTTTCAAAAGATGGATGATCAAACAAAGGAGTGTCTACCATTATTGGACTAACAACGGTTACATCTACTCCTGTTCCAGAAAGCTCATGTTTTAACCCCTCTGAAAAGCCCAGCATAGCAAATTTAGTTGCACAGTATGAAGCAACACCAGGAACTCCGAAACTAGCTCCTACAGATGCAACATTTACGATGTGTCCTTGGTCTTGTTCAATCATATGTGAAAGAAAATTCTTCGTGCAGTATATCATTCCAAAGTAGTTTGTTTCCATCTGTGATTCTATTTCTTCAATGGTAAGCTCAGAAACCTTACCATAAATAACGAATCCTGCATTATTTACTAAAACATCAATTCGGCCAAATGTATCTAGTACTGTATCAGCCATCTCCTTAACTTGTGATTTGTTAGAAACATCACACTGGCAAACTAGAGTAGAATCTGTATGTTGCGAAATTTCTTTTTGCACTTGAAGTAGTTTTTCTTTTCTTCTAGCTACCAAAACCACCTTAGCATTTTTTTTAGCAAATTTGATAGCTGATGCCTCACCAATTCCACTAGAGGCGCCAGTAATTACAACCACTTTATTCTTAAAATTCATAATTTAGAAATGTCGAAGAAAAATAAGTACTTTCTATTCAGTTTGGTGTGTACTTTCCATATGTCCTGCAAATTCACTATCACTGATTAACTTCCCACAGACCGGGCATTTACTCTGAGCAGTTTCTGGTCTTGTATATTTGCCTAAAGCAAACTTGACTAGTAGAACCCAAGTTACGACAATTGGTACATAGTATGTTGCAATCCTCCAGCCTATCACAGCATTCCATTCAAGCCCTTTTTCTGGAATTACTAAATTAAAAGGATCAAGATTATTAATATACGCAACAATCCCAAATTCTGCCAATCCGGAACCACCTACAGTAATAGGCAAGTTTCCTATTGCGTTTGCAGCCATCACAGCCATTATAGACTCGAAAAATTCTATGGTAAATCCAACACTGTTTGCAATAATTAAAAATGAAATTCCGTATAAAATCCAAGCAATTAAAGCCGTTAAGAAACCAATAACAAAAACTTTTTTTGTTTTGGGTGAACCTAAATTTTCCCTACTTAATGCACATACTTCTTCCAACCAAATATTGGTTTGTTTTAGAGATTTCTTACCGCGCTCCTTTCCAACTGTTCTCATTAATGTAGCGATGCCTTTTGGCACTTGAAATGTATGTTTTGATGAAACGAAAAATAATACAGTCCAAATCGTAGTTACTATAATACTAGTTGCTAAAACTATGGTAGCAACCACATAAGCACCACTTAGTAATGCAATAACACCAGCAAGGATCGACAGTACGCCTCCAGCAAGAACTTCTGTGACAATATCAACAATTGCTACCCACGCTGCTTTTGCTGGCGAAACTCGCTTTTTAGTCAAGTAATAAATTACAGCAAATTCTGCTCCAACAAACATTGGCGTTGTAAATTTAATGAATTCACTTCCAACTCTCATTGCTACTAAATTCTTAATGGAATCAAAAGGGCCAAGGAATGTTCTTGCAATGTAACTTAGTTTTAATCCCTGTAATCCTAGTTTTGCCATCATGACTAATGCTGCTGCAATGAAAGGCAGTGCACCTATGGCAAGAACGTCTTCTAATTTTATATCAAATTGAATAATGATTATGATAATGGGAATCATAGTTGCAGGAATAACTGCAATTCGCCAGTCCATTCGAAGAATTTTTCATGCATTCAAATATAAGCCAATCAAAAAAGATATTCTGACGAGCGAGGCTGAAGGTTAATGGTTACAAATGTTAAGGTACGCGCACCATCATCAACTGCAAACTTGGGTCCAGGTTTTGATGTGTTTGGTTTGGCATTGGATGCATTCTATGACGAAATAACACTTAGCAAAACTAACAAATCTATCACTACAAACAGACCATGGCACGGAGTTAGAATACTAACTACAGATGATGTGCCAAAAGATCCGCAACAAAACACTGCTGGATTGGTAGTAAAAGCAATGAAACAAAAATTCAAAATAAAATCTGGGATTGAGATTAGAATTAAGAAGGGTGTTCCAGCTGGGTTTGGAATGGGGAGCAGTGCTGCTTCGGCTGCAGCAGCTGCATTAGCATTCAACAAATTATTTAATCTAAAATTAGATAGCAATACGCTAATCAAATGTGCCGGAATAGGAGAAAAAGCAAGTGCAGGAACTATTCATTATGATAATGTTGCAGCATCATTACTGGGTGGGTTTGTAGTAGTAAAAACAAAACCATTTGAAGTTGTTAGATTAGAACCACCAAAAGATCTGGTCTTATGTATAGCGATTCCGCAATTAAAGGTGCCAAAGAAAAAGACAAAGATTTCAAGAGCTGTAATTCCAAAGACCGTTAAATTATCAGATTTGACAGTGAATCTCTCAAATGCTGCTAATATTGTTTCAGGGTTTTTGCTTAAAGATTCAGATCTTATTGGAAGATCTATTCAGGATGTAATTGTTGAACCAGCTAGAAAACATTTGATTCCAGGTTTTTCAAAAGTAAAGAATAATGCACTTAATGCAGGAGCTTTAGGTGTTACTATAAGCGGTGCAGGACCATCTGTAATCGCTTTCTGTAAAAAATCTCAAAATCTAAAGAAGATTGGAAAGTCCATGGAAAAAGGATTTCGTTCTGCAAAAGTGGGTTGTGACATAATTATTTGTAAACCTAGTGCTGGTCCCAAGATTAGAGCTTGAAATGAAAAAAGCAGTAGTGGTTTTTAGCGGCGGGATTGACTCTGTCAGTACATGCACATATTTGAAACAAAAATATGAGTTGTATGGAATTTCTTTTCTGTACGGCCAAAAAGCAAATCAGGAAATAAAAAAGGCAAAGTCATTCGCAAAAATACTTGGATTGAAAGAACATAAAGTTGTGGACATCAATTTCATGAAGAAGTTGTATGGGGATACAAACGCACTTACAAGTACAAAGAAAAAAATTCCTAGTAAATTTAATTATTCAGTCGTTGTGCCTATCAGAAACGGAATTTTCTTATCAATAGCAACTGCCTGGGCTTTTTCAATAAATGCTTCTTTAGTTGCATATGGTGCACACATGGGCGACAAAAATTATCCAGATTGTAGACCAGCCTTCTCAAAAAAAATTGAATTTGCGTTTAACCAGGGAGAAATTGATGGTATTAAATCAGGAATTCGAAAAAGGATACAAATTTGGTCACCATACAAAGCAAAATTATCAAAAAAACAGTTATTAAAAAAAGGCTATGATACTTTGGGAGATAAAATTTTCAACACTTGGAGTTGTTACAAAAATGGAAAAGTGCAGTGCGGTAAATGTGAGTCATGTAATAACCGAAAAGCTGCATTTTTGGAAGCGGGTATTGAAGATAAAACGCCCTATCTTGTGTAATTGTGGTTATCGGTTTCCTAGAATTGGTTTTTTAAGAACAATTCCTCGAATAAGCAAATACCATCCAATAAACACACCGCCTACCATGCTCCAGTATATCCAATTTAGTAATCCCGTATCAGACATTTTTTCCTCTGATGGGGCACATTTAGACAGCCATGATACCTGTTCACAAAGCAAAAGATTCTTTTCACCAATCATTTCATCAAATACTGGTATTGTTTGAAATGCAATTAGATTTGCAACTGCAAACACTATCGCAAATTCAATAAGATACCAAGTAAAACTTGGCCAAGATTCCTTTGGAATATGAACATTATCGCGTCCTACCACAAACCGGATCTAATTAATGATTATTTATCTTTTCAGGAATTTTGTGTGGAAAATGTTTTTGAGGGATTTTTAATAATATTTACGATGTTTACTTTTTCTTCTTTTCTCTCATAAATTCCTCTAAATGCGGCAGAAGACACAGATGCATTATTTTTCACGCCCCTCATCTTCATACAAAGGTGCTCAGCTTCTGTTATTACAGCAACTCCCTTTACTCCATGAGAATACAACTCATCTGCTATGTTTTTTGTCATTCTTTCTTGAATTTGTAATCTTCTAGAATATTTTTCAACCAAACGTACTAGCTTGGAAATTCCAAAAATTCTTCCGTTTGGAGAATATGCAAGCTGAATTTTTCCAAAAAATGGTAACATATGATGCTCACACATGGAGTAAAATTGAATATCTCTTACTACTACGACCTCTGAGTCTTCCGAAAATTGTACGGACAGATCAGAATTAGAATCGTAGCCACCAAAAATTTCTTTGTAAGCATTTGCTATGCGTTCGGGTGTTTTAATTAATCCTTCTCTAGTAGGATCCTCACCTATTTCTATGATCAATTCTCTAACAAGTTTCTTTATCCTTTCCTCATCCATGATAATACAAATTCAGAAAGTAAAGTGCTATTTATACCACATGGCATAATCTATACTAGTACTGAATCATCCAGAGATTTATGGAGCTGAGATTATTTTGTGTAGCTGTGGTACTACTCTGACTTCATCATAGTATGGATAGACACTATCATAAAACTCCAATAATTGTTCTAAAGGTGGTTCAGAAATACTAGTTGTGGGTTGAATTATAAATCCAGAAATATTTTCTTTGGAAACAATTTTAAAAATTTGCTCTAAAAGTTCTTTAAATGAGCTTAATTCAGTTTTTGAGCTGATAACTGTCTTGATGTAAGTTGTTTTTTTAGCCTCTATTGATGCCTGAAGGCATTCAAGTGTATTTCTAATAAGATTAGGATAATGTTTTTTATCAATAAATTCTGAATCTATTGTTTTGAACTCAATTTTAACAAAGTCAATTGATGGTAAAACGTATAGAAATTTTTTTGAATCAAAACATGCAGATTCGAGATACGTTGGAAGACCACGAGCTTTAACATGTTTTGCAAGTTCATAGACAGCCTCGTATTGAATAAGTGGTTCGCCTCCAGTAAAGTTAACCTTGTAAGTATTGTCCTGCAGACTAGTGTCTATTAGATTACATGCTTCAGTAATTGAATATTCTTTGCCAGAATCTAATGGAAGCGCATCCAGTGTATCACAATAAAAACAAGAGTAAGGACATCCTGCAAGCCTCACGAATAGGGTTTTGGTACCATAAAGTATTCCCTCTCCCTCAATAGAGGTGAAAATTTCAAAAATTCTAGTTTTCAAACATTTTTCCTAACAATATTTGTTATTTATTTAATCTGGAAATTAAATGAAGTTAGATTGGTTTACGCTGTTACTGGCTGTTTAGTATAAAACAGCCCAGCTATGAATAAGACGACACCTATAATGCCAATTAAACTTCCAACAAATTCAACCGTCTCTTTAACATCTCCAACAAGCGGTGCCCAAAAAATTGCAATTAAAAAGCCCGTAACAATCATTGGAACTCCAATTCCAATGGTAATTTGTTTTGATGCCATGTTGTCAGTTGCTCCTAAAATTGTATATGAAGTTTATGATGAAATGTAAATTAATCTTTCAACTTTCATCAGCAAATCTTTGATTGCTTGGATCTTTTTTCCAACTGTTAAATCAAAATATTTGGTGTTACCAATTCCGCCTGGAGCATATTCCAATTCCTTTATGTCTTGCTTGGTCTCCTCAATAATATTAAAAGCTCTTTTGAGGAAATAATCTGCCGCACTGTTTTCCTTTAGATCACCAGCAAGTCTTTGAGCTTTCTTTTCAAGCGGAACAAGTAATGATTGTAATCTTAAAAGTTCAGCCTGGCTGGTTTCTTTTACCTGTTCAACTTTTTGTTTATAAATAATAATAATTTTGAATTGTTGTTTTATTTGGTTGGTAGTGTTTGCTTGCAAAAGTTGAATTTTAGATTGCTGTAAGACATCGGCGGTGTTTTGTAAGCCAAATGTCTTAGCTTGGAGTATTAGGTTGTTAATCCTCTCTGTGTGTTTTTGCACAAACTGTTTTGCTTTAATAATTCTATTCTGTTCACTGATTTCATATAATAATTTCTGGATTTGTTTGCCTTCAGATGCAGCCTTGCTAAGAACCTCTTCAGTTTGTTTTAGGCTGCCTTTAGCATAGTTTGCCTTGGCTAAAGCAAGCAATTGATCTATCTGTTCAAAATCAATATCTGTATTTAGTTTGGCTGATATTAGCTTTAATTTTTTGATATTGTTTTCATATTTCTTAATTGTTTGGCTTTGATCAGAAATTATTGTTTGTGGTGTTTTCTGCGATTCGGTTTCTGAAATTGCTAAACTAGTCTGCTTGAAGGCAATCATGGCAGAAATAAAATGTTGCCTTGCTGATACAACATCTTCTTTTTCTGCAGCTTGGGTTAACAGAACTGTTTCTCTTGCACCCTCATCATAGAAATCATAAACTTCTTGTGAAATATCGCTCAGTTTATCAATATCATTTTTGATGTGTTCTTTTGTGTTTTGCGTTATTTTTATGAGTATGTCAAGTTGGGAATCTGCATGCACGGTATTCGGGGTGGTAACAAAAACCATGCTTGCAACCAAAATCAATGAGAAAAAGACAAGTAATTTGTTCATCAGCTGTCCTCCAATTTACTTTTTAGTTTTACAATATTCTGCAAATCTTTCTTCTCAATTTCTATGATTCCCTGTCTTTCAAGCCGTTTAACAGCTCTCCACATTGTAGTACGTGGTTGAAGGAATTTCTTTCGTAGTTCGCTTTCATAAGCTTGACCTCCGTTTGCCGAGATAAAATTAATTATCTCCTTATCATCTTCTCTTAGATCCCGTTTTATTTTGAAAATTGCTTCTGGATCAAGACTTTGTGGTTTAGGTTGTTCCTCTTTCTGAATTGTTACAGATGGTTCAATGGCTTTAGATGGCCTACTTTTTTTGATTGCTATTATAGCGGCAATTCCGACAGCTGCAATAATGCCTGCATATAAGATCAAAGAATTATCTGTTGCATCTTCTGGAATTGGCTGTGTGGATTGAGCGGAAGCTAACGTGCTAATGTAATAGCTGATGTTTGTTTGGCCTGGAGGGAAAGTTAGATATGATTGCTCGTTATCTACCTGCATACTAAGTGGAAAATTACTCATTTCAATGATCACCGAGTCTTTTGGCGTTAGTAACGAATATTGTACTGGTGCATCTACAGAAAATGCCCATATTTTTCCAGTTTTTGAAACCAAGTCCTGTGTATCATAATCTATAGAGATGCGGGATGCGCCAAATGTTTCTATTACAGCTAAATTATGATTAATCTCATTTGATAGTAAAAATCCATCCTCGCCAATAATCGTAATATTTTCTATCATTTCTCCAAAAAGTTCAACTGTAATTTCCAGTTCTAGCGGATCCGCATCTAACTCATAAAAAACATGAGTTGAGCCATCCTGATAAATGGTAAAATCAAGGGTTCGACTAGAAGCAAAGGATTGTTGGATTGGTACACTTAAGGCTATAAGCATTAAGCCTATCACAACTATTGGTATTCTAACCATCGTTGAGAGGATATCTGTGTTCCTTACAAAAAGCATTTCCCCCTCCAAGGATTGATACTTTTGTGCAACTGTTTGTTGCAAACTCATAGCTTAATACCTTAGATTCATGGATTCAATCAGATTTTGAAACTTTTGGAATTCTTCGATAAAATCAAGTCCTTTTCCAGTAATCCTGAATAGCCTGTTTCTATCTCTTCTTTCCGATTGCATCAAACCTGCATTGATTAGCTTCTCACATTTGTCTAGTACTGCATAGTGAGAGAGGTTTGCTTTTCGGGATATTGCAGATACAATAACCCCGCTTTGACCTCCGTCCATGGTTACATCTAGGATATCACCCATGATTCCCATTTCGGATCTGTATTGTTGTTTTGACATGGCATATTATGATATGAGGATGTTTATGAGGGACATCTTGAAACGCCACAGCGGAACGCCTAGCGGAACGCGTTTTTTGTTGTTAAAATTTGCCCAAAATCGACATTTTCTCTGCGGGGGCAAAAATCCAAGATTCCTGAAAAAATAGGTTGGATCGTGAGAATTTGGAGTTTGCCATAACTTTTATCTTGCTGAGTCATTTTATTGAATCAATGGGCTTGTTTGATATTTTCAAGGATAAAGATGAGGATGAAGGTTCTGGCGGAATGGCTGAAGAAACTCCTAGTTTTGAATCAGAGCCTAAACCTGAAGAAACTCCTTCCACGGAACCAGCTGAAGAAACAACATCATATTCACAGCCAGCTGAAGAAACTCCTTCCACGGAACCAGCTGAAGAAACAACATCATATTCACAAGCTGGAACTGCAATGCAAAGTCAGCTTGGAATAGAGGGATTGATGGATAAACGATTCAAGCTTGGAGAGGCTATTGACTATGTTGGATCCATGATTAAAGAATTGAGAGACAAACGAACAGGTTTGGTAAAAAGTATTGAAGAAGAATCGGTTGATATTAAGAATTTGAAAGAAAAGCTTACGAAAATAAATCAATTCATACAAGAGGAAAATGAAGGGTTACAAGAGCTGACTAGAAAACGATCTGAAGTGGAAAAAGATGCAGATGATGTTGGCAACATAGTTTACAGTCTACGTGATAAAATTTCAGAAATTGATAAAATAGTAGCCGATGAGGCTAGCAGAATTAAGAGTTTTAAAGGTTCTAAAAGTTAAGAAAAATCACTTACATAAAACGTGATGGTGAGGGTTCTGAGGCCTGTTCTGGTATAGTAGGAAACTTATCCACAGATTGTTGCTCTGCAACAGCAGAAGCTTCTTGCATGATTTTTTCTGATTCTGCATCCATAACAGCATCAGCGCCGATTGAAGCATCGGTACTCTGGAAAGTTTCAGTCATCAAGCCTCCTAACATCTCTGCCATGTTGTTAAGCTCTTGGTCTGCACCTGGCATAAACTTGGCAAGTGATGATTTCATGTTTTTCATAAGTCCAATGGTTGGCATTACAGTTACTACTGTATCTCCCAAATCATGGAATGTTGTTAATCGTAATTCTATTTGTTCTATAGCCATTCGTGCATTGCCAAGAACACGGCGTACCTTACGAACTTCAGCTAGCTCCTTTGATAAGGTGTTAGCAGTATGAGTATCGTGTTGTTGTGTGGCTGTTATGATTCTTTGAAAAATTTTCTCATCTCTACTATTTAATGATGAAAGCATATTGTCTAATTTTGAAATTTGCGTTTGTAATTTTTTAATTGCAGTTTCTATTTGTGGTTTCAAAGCGCTTTTTGGTTTAAGTACGCTGTTTAATCTTTCAGATATTCCTGGTTTTTGTGGTTTTGACCATCTACTTGAAAGCGAACCCATGTAGCATGGTTTAGAATTTAATTATTAATTTCCTGTGTGAATAATGATTAACAGTAAATGAAATTTCGATGACTAGATTTACTAGTAAATGAAGGAATTTTGTGAAGAAAAAACCAGTTTTTGGCGTGATTTGCCTAGTAATAATTTTCGGAGATAGGATAAATACTGATAATTCTGAAAATTCTGATGTTTTTCACATTCGTTTGGCAGATCCTAGTATATATGAAAACGGATTATACCAAGAATCTTTTGGTATTACAAAGGGAGATTATGAATTTAGATTTGTCCCAAATGGAGATAGTCCTGAAACGCTCACTATAACGCTGCTTGGAGAATATTTTTCATTCTCAGAAGATTTTGACTTGAAGGGAACTCCTCATCAAACAGATATTTCACTTTATTATACATGGGATTATGAGGGTCCTAAAAAAATTCAGGTTTTTGAAGATCAGCGGATTTCAATTGAAATTAATCCTAACGGAAATTTAGTGGGATCAGTCTCTTTAGAACTCATTCCGATAAAACAAAAATAGTCTTTCGAATAGTGAAAAGTGAGATAATTGGCAAATAACAAGAAAAAGAAAATACGCAATACGATTATTCTTATGGCATTAATCTGGTTTGTAGTTACGCTCCCTTTACCTTGGCTAATTACCGGTGATGTAGGTCAGGATCAATTAGTCATTATTCTGCCTATTATTGGTTTGATCTCAATACCTTTTGTAGCACTTGGTATTGCATGGACTTTGAAGCCAGAGTTAACAACCTAACTAGTTTTGAACCAAGGCTGATTTTCCAAATAATCGAGCTCTTTTACAATAATTTCCATTTTTTTGGTAATCACCATATCTGATTGAAATTGTTCAAACATCTCCTTTTCCTCTTCTTTAGAAATCGTGCTACCGGTTCGCCAGAATCCTCGCCGTTTTTCCAGCGTTTTAAATGTAGAGTGATTTTAGAAGCTATTCTTCTGCTAAACTCATGTTCTATCAACAATGCTCGGATCTCTTTTTTGAGATGATCATAACTGGCAACGCAGGGAAAGTATGAATCTTCTTCCCTAGAATAATGGATTGAATCCAAAAATTCTGAAATAATGAGTGTAATCTTCTCTAAATCAGAGAATGGTATGGTTTTTCCAGTATTGATATCAGAAGAGCATTTTGAGATAATCTTGCCTAGTCTTTTGATTTGTTTATGATCATTTCTAAGAGTGTTTGTAGCGCTCAACTATTCAAAATTTGCAAGCTGACTTATAATTTGTATATACTCTAATCATTATATGAAGTAGTCATATCATTAAATCAAGTTACCTTAACAG
>LWDU01038145.1_pt1 | contig 14843 bp, 14 predicted proteins | sample 727161 | NCBI WGS metagenome assembly LWDU01 (sample SAMN04566230, study PRJNA314399) | hydrothermal vent metagenome | isolation source: deep sea hydrothermal plume seawater | place: Mexico: Gulf of California, Guaymas Basin | collected 2004-07-11 | reverse complement strand
CTCCGGCAGGGCCGGGAGCTGCTGCATTTTCAGGATTGGGCCGACACCTCGGAGACCGTCGGCCAGCGGTTGACCCCCGGGCAGGCGCTAGAGAACCTGCAATCGATCGAGGCGACACAGCGACTGCTCGAGACGACGAACGTGCAGGAGGCTCTCGCGCTCGAGGTTGGCCTGCTCAAGCTCAAACTCTGACCGGCCCCGATGCTCGCCGACACTCCAGGGCAAAAGGATCGCGTCTTTTTGATCCTCACCGGCGTCTGGCTTTTCACCGCGCTGTTCCTCTTCGGGAACCCGGTCATTCTCGATTATCTGCACCCGCCCAAGAGCGTGCTTTTGGGCGGCGAAAGCCCATCGAACGTCCGCCCGTATCTCGGCATCCTCACCGTGCTTGGGCTGGCGTGCGTGCTCGGTTTTTCGCGCTTGGCCAAGCCGAAACTGAGTTTACCGCCGGAAGTGCCCAAGTGGATTGTTTGGCTGCCGGCCGCTTGGTTGGGGTGGCAGTTGCTGTCGTTTTTGCAGACGGAAAACGAGGCGATGTCGCGGGCGACGGTGATCCATTTTGCGTCGTGCCTCGCGGCGTTTTATTTAGGGCTGTTTGTGCTTGGCCGGATGCGCCTGGCCAAGCTGGCGCTTTGGGGGGCGACGCTTGGCTTGATACTAAACCTCGCGGATGCGTGCATCGAAAAATTCGGTGGACTCGAGCAAACGCGCAACAACATCATCGAACAAATCGAGTCCGGCAAACTCGACCCGGCGACGCTGCCGGCCAAGGCGCGGGACGCGGGCAAAACCATCCCGCCGGAAATCGAAAAACAGATCGCCACACTCCCTCCGAAAATGGCGGCCAAGGTGCGTCAGCTTCCGATCGAGCTGGTCAAGCGCATGTACAGCACGCGGCTTTACGGGCACATGTTTTATCCGAACGCGCTGGCCGGGGTGATCCTGCTTTTGCTGCCGGTGTCGCTCGCGTTGGTGCTTGGCCAAGGGCGCTGGCGGTTGCCCCGCGCAGTGCTCGCGCTTGGCTTGGCGGCGGTCGGCTTGGCCTGCCTGTATTGGTCCGGCTCGAAGGCGGGTTGGCTGATTGCGATCGCGCTGCTCGGCGCTTGGTTTCTGCATTTGCCGGTGCCAAAAAAACTGAAGTTGGGCTTGGCCGGCGCGGCAATGGTGCTGGGCTTGGCCGGGTTCGCCGTGAAGTACGCCGATTATTTTGACCGGGGCGCGACGAGTGTCGGGGCGCGGTTCGGCTACTGGAGCGCCGCCGCGCAGACGGCGATGAAGGAGCCGCTGCTGGGCACCGGGCCGGGGACGTTTCAAATCGCGTACAAGCGGCATCGCGCGCCCGGGGCCGAGCCGACGCGGCTGACGCACAACGACTATCTACAGCAGGCGAGCGACTCCGGCTGGCCCGGGTTTGCGCTGTACGCGGCGTTCATCGGTGGAGCGGCGTGGGTGCTGGCCCGACGGCGGCTGAACGATCCGGTGCTCATCGCCGTGCGGCTTGGGCTGTTGGCGTGGGCGCTGCAAGGGTTTGTCGAATTCGGGCTGTACATCCCGGCGCTGGTTTGGCCGGCTTGGCTGATGCTGGGCTGGTTGTTGGCCGCACCGACAAATCAGTTCGACAAAAGCACGGCGGCTGAATAATAATCTGCGCGGACATGAAGGTACTGTTCCTCAACGGCCCCAACCTAAACCTGCTGGGCCAACGCGAACCGGAGATTTACGGCAGCATGAAGCTGTCGGACATTGAGGATATGGTTCGTGAACACGGCGACCGGCATGGCGTCGAGGTGGTGTTTCACCAATCCAACCACGAGGGCGAATTGGTGACGCAGGTGCAGCAGTCGGTCGGCGACTACGACTACGTGATCCTCAACGCGGCGGCGTACACGCACACGAGCATCGCGCTCAAGGACGCCATCGTCGGCGCGGGAGTGAAGGCGATCGAGATTCACCTGACGAATGTCCACGCCCGCGAGTCGTACCGGCAAACATCGATCATCGCCCAGGCCTGCATCGGCAGCATTAACGGCTTCGGGGCGGGGTCGTACATCCTCGGCCTCGAGGCGGCGATCCTGCACAACAAGGCCAACGACTGACCCGTTAACAACCCGGCGGCAAAACAGTGCAACAACGTTCGTTACAATTTCCTGCATTCTCCCTCTCCCCAACCCTTTCCCGCTGGGAGAGGGAGCTTGGCCAAGCGCGTCCCGTTGGATTCCTTCTCCCTCAGGGAGAAGGTGGCCGAAGGCCTGATGAGAGTGAAAACCCCGGAGGTTTTCTTGTAATGGCTGCCACTTTATCACCCAATATATAAATGCGATTTCCCACGAAACTCACCCCTCCCCTCACACTTGCGGTGGCATTGCTCACCGGCTTGGCCTCGGGCTGCGTCAACAAGCAGCGGATGACCGAGCCGTCGCGGAGCGTTGGCGAGCAGTTGCTGCTCAGCACTGCGATCGACCGGGCTCTCTCAGAATTGGATATGGAGGCGATCGGCCGCCTACAAGGGATCAAGGTATATCTATCGGAGAAATACCTCAAAACGCTCGATCAGGAATATCTGATTGGCACCCTCCGTGACCTTCTCTTCTCCAATGGCGTGCTGGTGGTTGATGAGGTCGATCATGCAGAGATGATCATTGAGGTTCGAAGCGGGGCCAATTCGCTTGATACCGCTGCGGTTACTTTTGGTATTGCTGAAGACCAAGCAATGCCCAATCCAATTTCTGGGGCTCCAGTAGCACTTCCTGAATTGGCATTATTCAAAAAGCAAAACAACTTTTCGGTAACCAAGGTCTCCCTAGTGGCCTATCGAGCTAACACCCGTGAACACGTGTTTTCCTCGAGAACTTTGCTTGGTGGAGCTTATGACAAGCATTTTCAACTACTTGGGCTAATTAGATTGCGCTTTACTGATGTTCCAGAACTGAAAACCATCAAAAGTCGGAAACAATCTACTCTTTCAATACCATCAATACCAAGAGCTCTAAAACCGCCATTTGCTCGCTAAAGCAATAATCTCAACCCTCCCCACTGATTAGGGATAAAAACCATCAGCTCGGGCAAGTACAAGATCTTTTCCAAAATCGCATTGACGCCGGGGCAAACGCCGTTAGCATGCGCGACCCGATTTCCGGGACTCAACAAAGATAATTTTTTAACTATGGCAGTAAAAGTAGCAATCAACGGATTCGGCCGCATCGGCCGTTTAGCTTATCGCGCAATGGTGGAACAGGGCCTCGTCGGCGACGCAATCGACGTGGTGGCCGTGGGCGACATCGTCCCAGCGGATAACCTCGCCTACCTCGTGAAATACGACTCCACCCAGGGCACCTTCCCCGGCGAAGTCACCCATCGGGGGGATGACACAATCATCGTCAATGGCGACGAGATGAAAGTGGTCAGTGCCCGCGAGCCCAGCGGCCTGCCGTGGAAGGAACTCGGCGTGGATGTCGTGATCGAGTCCACCGGCCTGTTCACCGCCGCCGAGAAGGCCAAGGGCCACATCGAGGCCGGGGCCAAAAAGGTGATCATCTCCGCACCGGCCAAGGGCGAGGACCTCACCGTCGTGATGGGCGTCAACGACAACCTCTACGACGCTGCCAACCATCACATCGTCTCCAACGCTCGTGCATGTGCTGCTCAAGGAGGGCTTCGGCATCGCCGAGGGGTTGATGACCACCATCCACGCCTACACCGCCACGCAGAAAACCGTGGACGGCCCAAGCCGCAAGGCATGGCGCGACGGCCGCGCCGCCGCCACCAACATCATCCCGGCCAGCACCGGCGCCGCCAAGGCGGTGAGCCTCGTCTGCCCCGAGGTGAAAGGTAAAATAAGTGGCATGGCGTTCCGCGTGCCGACCCCGACCACCTCGGTCGTGGATCTGACCTTCAAGACCGAGAAAAGCACCAGCTACGACGAAATCTCCGCTGCGATGAAAAACGCCAGCGAGACGTATCTGAAAAACATTCTCGCCTACACCGAGGACGCCGTCGTGAGTACTGATTTCATCCACTGCGCCCACTCGAGCATTTACGACCAGGGCGCCGGCATGGAGTTGAATGAAAACTTCTTCAAGCTGGTAAGCTGGTACGACAACGAGTGGGGCTACTCCAACCGCGTCGGCGACCTGCTCAAGCTGATGATCGACAAGGGGCTGTAAGCCGCAGGCCGCTTGGCCAAGCGCGGGGGAAAGTAACCGCCCGGCAGTCATTCTTTCCTGTTCGCGGGCCGCTCGCCCGCTATAGTGAGGCGCGTGAGTGTCTTCACCGCGGAACTGGTCGGCACCTTCCTGCTCATACTGCTGGGCGGCGGCGTGTGCGCTAATGTCAGCCTAAAAAAAACCGGCGGACACAACTCGGGCTGGATCGTCATCACCGCCGGCTGGGGTCTAGCCGTAACCATCGCCGTGTACGCGGTGGTGAATGTGAGCGGCGCGCACATCAATCCCGCAGTAACCCTTGGCTTGGCGAGCATCGGCGAATTGCCGTGGCGCGACGTTCCCAAATACGTGGCGGCGCAAATGCTCGGCGCCATCCTCGGCGCAGCCACTGTTTGGCTCGCCTACCTGCCCCATTGGGAAGCCACCGACGATCCCGCAGCCAAGCTCGGCGTGTTCTCCACCGCGCCCGCCATTCGCAAGCCGTTCGCCAACTTGCTCTGCGAAATTATCGGCACCTTCGCCCTCGTGCTCGGCGTGCTCGCCATCCTCTCGCCCGAGATCATGACCACCGAAGAGAAAATAATTCAGAAAGAATGGGCGCTTGGCCTAAAGCCGCTGCTTGTCGGCCTGCTCGTCTTTTCAATTGGTCTTTCGCTCGGCGGCCCCACCGGCTACGCCATCAACCCCGCGCGCGACCTCGGCCCGCGCATCGCCCACGCACTGCTGCCCATCGCCGGCAAGGGCAAATCAGACTGGTGCTACGCGTGGATTCCCATCGTCGGCCCGTGCATCGGCGGCGTCCTCGGCGCGCTCGTTTACAAATGGCTTTGGACATGAAATACATACTCGCACTCGACCAAGGCACGACCAGTTCGCGCGCAATTGTCTTTGACCGCGCCGGGCGCGTGAAAGCGGTGGCGCAGAAGGAGTTCCCGCAAATTTTCCCCAAACCCGGCTGGGTCGAGCACGATGCCGAGGCCATTTGGAAAACCCAACTCGCCACCGCCAAGGCCGCGCTGAAAAAAGCCAGACTCACCGCCGCCAACATCGCCGCCATCGGCATCACCAATCAGCGCGAGACAACGCTGCTGTGGGATCGCCAAACCGGCAAGCCCATCGCCAACGCCATCGTGTGGCAGGACCGCCGCACCGCGAAGGATTGCGACCGGCTCAAAGCCGCCGGCCACGCAGCCGCCATCCGCCGCAAAACCGGCCTCGTCATCGACGCCTATTTTTCCGCCACCAAGATCGCGTGGCTGCTAAAAAATGTAAAAGGTGCGAGAGCCCTCGCCCGGCAAGACCGCTTGGCGTTTGGCACGATGGACAGTTGGCTCATTTGGAAACTCACCGGCGGCACAACACACGTCACCGACGCCAGCAACGCCTCGCGCACGATGCTTTACAACCTTCGCACCGGCGATTGGGACGCGGAGCTTTTGAAACTTTTCAAAGTGCCCCGCAGTGTGTTGCCCGAGGTGCGCGGCTCCAGCGAAGTGGTCGGCGAGACGAAGCTCTTCGGTAAACCCATCCCCATCGCCGGTATCGCCGGCGATCAACAGGCCGCCCTCTTCGGGCAATGCTGCACGCGCCCCGGCATGGTAAAAAACACCTACGGCACCGGCTGCTTCATGCTGATGCAAACCGGCGCGAAACCGATGCCCTCCAAAAACAACCTGCTTACCACCGTTGCGTGGCGCATCGGCGGGCGCACGGAGTTCGCGCTGGAAGGCAGCATCTTCATCGCCGGTGCAGTGGTACAATGGCTCCGGGATGGCTTGAATTTTTTCAAGTCCGCTGCCGAGATTGAAAAACTTGCCGCCAGCGTGCCGGACAACGGAGGCGTGTATCTCGTGCCCGCCTTCGCCGGACTCGGCGCGCCGCATTGGGATCAACACGCGCGCGGCATTCTCTGCGGCCTCACGCGCGGCGCGACCAAGGCCCACATCGCGCGCGCCGCGCTGGAGGGCATCGCCTACCAAGTGCGCGACGTGCTCACCGCCATGGAGGCCGACGCGGGTGTGCGATTGAAGGAACTGCGCGTCGACGGCGGCGCGAGCGCAAACAATTTGCTGATGCAGTTCCAAAGTGATCTGCTGAACGTCCCCGTCGTCCGCCCGCGCATCACCGAGACCACCGCCCTCGGCGCAGCGTATTTAGCGGGGCTTGCCGTCGGCTACTGGAAATCGCAAAAGGACATCGCGACCCAGTGGCGGCAAGACAAGCGTTTCGCCGCGCGCATGAAACCCGCCGCCCGCAAGAGCCTGTTGCGCGGCTGGAATAAGGCGCTGACACGCGCCAAGGATTGGGACACCGACGAATGAATCGCGCTGACGCGGCGGTGCAACCGCTTGGCCAAGCGCTTGGTTTTGGCGATCCGTCGGTTGATTATTCCCTGTCAGAGCCGCCCCGTTCTTCGAGCCTCATGTCATGAGACTTGACTGAGATCGAAGATCGAATCGATCAAGATTCATCACCTTGCTCCACGCAGCCACAAAGTCACTCACGAATGCCTGCTGCGAGTCGTCACATGCGTAGACTTCTGCGATGGCTCGGAGTTGGGAATTCGAACCGAAAATAAGGTCAACGGCACTGGCGGTCCACTTGAGCTCGCCCGTCCCTCGATCGCGTCCCTCGTAAAAGTACTCGCATTTGGGGGACACCTGCCACTTCGTGTTCGTGTCGAGCAGGTTCACGAAGAAATCGTTGGTCAACGTTTCTGGCCGCTTGGTGAAAACACCGAGCTCGGACTGCCCGACGTTTGCATTCAGGACGCGCACGCCACCGATGAGCACCGTCATTTCAGGAGCGGTCAACGTAAGCATGTGCGCCCGATCCACCAGCAACTCCTCCGCCGATCTTTGGTGTCCAACTTTGAGGTGGTTACGAAACCCGTCTGCGGTTGGCTCGAGTACGGCAAATGAGTCCACGTCGGTTTGCTCCTGCGACGCGTCCGTGCGCCCCGGCGAGAAGGGGACCTGAACGTCGTGCCCAGCCTTATTCGCAGCCTCCTCGACGGCCGCGCACCCGCCCAGAACGATCACGTCAGCGAGCGAAACCATCTTGCCGTCGGACTGCAAGCTGTTGAAGTCATTCTGGATTTGCTCGAGGGTCTTCATCACCTTCCCCAATTCGGGCGGATTATTGGCTTCCCAATCCTTTTGCGGTGCAAGGCGTATGTGCGCCCCGTTCGCTCCACCGCGATTGTCGGTGCCACGGAATGTTGCCGCCGATGCCCAAGCGGTCGAGACGAGTTGGGGAATGGACAATCCTGATGCGAGAATCTTGCCCTTGAGATCCGCGATATCCTGCTCTCCGATCAACTCATGAGTGACATCGGGGACGGGGTCTTGCCACAACTGTGGCTCTGCGGGGACCAACGGGCCAAGACACCGTGAGCGGGGCCCCATGTCGCGGTGCGTCAGCTTGTACCACGCCTTGGCGAAAGCATCTGCAAACTCTTCCGGGTTCTTGTGGAAGCGCTTCGAAATTGGCCCATAGACCGGATCCATCTTCAGTGCGAGGTCCGTCGTGAACATCATCGGGGCGTGCTTCTTCGACGGGTCATGGGCATCCGGCACGATGTCCGCTGCAGATGCATCCGTTGGAGCCCACTGCGTCGCACCAGCAGGACTCTTCACCTGCTCCCACTCGTAGCCAAACAAGTTGTCGAAGAAATTGTTGTCCCACATCGCCGGATTGGTGGTCCATGCGCCCTCCAGTCCGCTGGTGATGGTATCGCCAGCATTGCCGCTGCCAAAACTGTTCTTCCAGCCTAAGCTTTGCTCCTCGAGGCTGGCAGCCTCTGGTTCGGGGCCGACGTGCTTGTCCGCATCAGCGGCACCATGAGCTTTGCCAAATGTGTGTCCGCCAGCAATGAGCGCGACCGTCTCCTCGTCGTTCATCGCCATCCGGCTAAACGTCTCTCGAATGTCGTGGGCTGCAGCGAGCGGATCCGGGGTGCCATTCGGCCCCTCCGGGTTCACGTAGATCAAGCCCATCTGAACGGCGCCAAGTGGTTTATCGAGTTCGCGTTCGCCACTGTACCGCTCATCGCCAAGCCACTTGTCCTCAGGCCCCCAGTAAATGTCCTCTTCGGGCTCCCAAACGTCCTCTCGACCACCAGCGAAACCGAGCGTCTTGAACCCCATCGACTCCAGCGCACAATTACCGGTGAAGATCATCAGGTCGGCCCAAGAGACTTTTCGGCCGTACTTCTGCTTAATCGGCCAAAGCAACAAGCGCGCTTTGTCGAGGCTTACATTGTCAGGCCAACTGTTAAGGGGCGCGAAGCGGAGCGTGCCGGAGGCTGCCCCGCCGCGACCGTCGTGGATGCGGTACGTGCCCGCGCTATGCCACGCCATCCGGATAAATAAAGGCCCATAGTGGCCGTAGTCGGCTGGCCACCATTCCTGCGACGTCGTCATCAACTCATCAATGTCTTTCTTCAGGGCGTTCAAATCGAGTTTTTTGAACTCCGTAGCGTAGTTGAACTCCTTGCCCATGGGATCTGACTGGGGTGAGTTCTGGTTGAGAATTTTAAGCTTCAATTGATTTGGCCACCAATGTTGGTTCGCCGTATCCCCTGCCGCCGTGTGTTTGTGAGATCCGCCCAATACCGGGCACTTGCTTTCGTTCGTCATATGTCTTAATACGTTCAATAAGTTGACCACAATCACGATCGATGCCTGATCGTCGCAAGCACCATGCCTTCGATGGTGGTTGTAGTAAAGACGCTAGCGGTTCGTCACCCCGTTGGCTTGGGTGCTAGAGCAAAGCAGCGTGTTTTCGAGGCACTTTTTATCCCACGATCATCCCGGCGGCGACGGTGTTGTTGGTCTGCTCGTCGATGAGGATGAAGCTGCCGGTGGCGCGATTGCGGCGGTAGCGATCGTAGTGCAGCGGGGCGCTGGTCTGCAGCGAAACGCGGGCGATGTCGTTGAGGCGCACCTCCCGGTCGTCCTTCAGCTTGTGCAGGGTGTTGATGTCCATCTTGTATTTCAACTCCTTCACCAAACATTTCACATCATTGGTAGTGTGGCGCAATGTGTAACGACCGCGTTCCTGCAGGTTGGCCTCAGAACTGAACCAGCAAATCATCGCCTCGACCTGCTGGCTGCTTTGCGGCGGGTTGTTTTGCTTGACGATCATGTCGCCTCGGCTGATGTCGATCTCGTCCTCCAGCGTGACAGTCACGGACATTGGCGCAAAGGCTTCCGGCACGTCGCCGTGGATGTCGTGGATGCCCTTAATGCGCGACTGGAAGCCGCTGGGCATCACTGTCACCTCGTCGCCCGGCTTGAACACGCCCCCGGCCACGCGACCGGCGTACCCCCGGAAGTCGTGCCACTCGTCGCTGTGCGGGCGGATGACCCATTGCACCGGAAACCGCGCGTCCACGTGGTTGTGCTCGTTGCCGATGTACATCGTCTCAAGCGTGTAAAGCAGCGGGCTGCCCTGATACCAATCCATGTTCGCGGAGCGCTCCACCACGTTGTCCCCCAGCAGTGCGCTGACGGGGATGAAATCGATGTGCGGCACCTCGAGGCGCGAGGCGAATTCCTTGTAATCCGCCACGATCTCATTGAATCGATCCTCGCTCCAATCGACAAGATCCATCTTGTTCACACAAACAATGATGTGCTGGATTTGCAGCAGACTTGCGATGAACGAGTGGCGGCAAGTCTGCTCGATGACACCGTTGCGGGCGTCAATCAAAATAATCGCCAAGTTCGCCGTCGAGGCACCGGTGACCATGTTGCGCGTGTACTGAATGTGGCCCGGCGTGTCGGCAACGATGAATTTCCGTTTGGGCGTGGCGAAGTACCGATACGCCACATCGATCGTGATGCCCTGCTCGCGCTCGGCGCGCAGTCCGTCGGTCAGCAACGCGAGGTTTACGTTTTCGTCGCCGCGCTGTTTGCTCGACTGCTCAACGGCGTCCCACTGATCTTCAAAAATCGATTTACTATCGTACAGCAACCGCCCGATGAGCGTACTCTTGCCGTCATCCACACTGCCCGCTGTCGTGAACCGCAGCAGATCCATATCCAAATAGCCTTTCGTTTCGGTGCTCATCGAAATTAAAAATACCCTTCCTTTTTCCGGTCTTCCATTGCGGTTTCACCTCGCTTGTCGTCGGCGCGGCCGCCTCGCTCGGTTTGGCGCGCGGCGGCGACTTCCTCGATGATGTCGTCCACGTTGTTGGCCACACTCTCGACCATGCCGGTGCAAGTCATGTCGCCGACGGTGCGGCAACGCACGTTGGCACTCTCCCACTTTTCGTCGTCGAGCAGCGTGATGTGCTCACACCGGCCAAGCAGCACACCGTCGCGCCGGACGAACTCGCGGGAGTGCGAGAAGTAAATGCTCGGCAGCGGGATGTCCTCCATCTTGATGTATTGCCACACGTCCATCTCCGTCCAGTTGCTGATCGGGAAAATGCGGAAATTCTCGCCGAAGTCCATCCGGCCGTTGAACAGGTTCCACAACTCGGGCCGCTGATTTTTCGGGTCCCACTGGCCGAATGAGTCGCGGTGCGAGAAGAAGCGTTCCTTCGCGCGCGCCTTTTCCTCATCGCGCCGCGCGCCGCCAAGGCAGGCGTCGAACCTGTGCTGCTCGATGGTGTTGAGCAGCGCGGGGATTTGCAGGCGATTTCGGCTTGGGTTCGGACCGGTTTCCTCCTTGGCCCGGCCGGCGTCGATCTCCGCCTGCACACTGCCGATGATCAGTTCCGAGCCGACCTCCTTGGCCAAGCGATCGCGAAACTCGATCGTCTCGTCGAAGTTGTGCCCGGTGTCCACATGCACCAGCGGGAACGGCAGCTTGGCCGGCCAAAATGCTTTCTGCGCCAAACGCACCATAATGATGGAATCTTTGCCCCCGGAAAATAGCAGAGCCGGTCGCTCAAACTGCGCCGCCACCTCGCGCATCACATAAATGGACTCGGCCTCGAGTTGCTCCAAATGGGTTAGGTGATAGCTTTTGTGTTCGCTCATTTTATGACTTGGGCAATGCCAAACGCGGATGGACCGCCCGGTAAAGTTGCTCGAGAGACTCGCTCTCCCCTTGTTCGTCGGTGTTCAAAGTCAAATCAGCAGCCTCGCTCGGTTCGGGCGGCTCGAACACCGAATCCTTGCCGGTGAACTGCGCAACCTCACCGGCCTTGGCCTTGGCGTACAGGCCCTTCACATCACGCCCTTCGCACGTTTCAAAACTGCACTCGACGTACACCTCGATGAAATCCTCCGGGCCAACGATCTCGCGGGCCATCGCCCGAAGCTCGTTTCGCGGGCAAATGAACGACGCGATCGTCACCGCCCCCGCATTGGCGAAGAGCTTGGCCACCTCGGCGATCCGCCGGATGTTTTCCCGCCGGTCGTCGTCCGAGAAACCAAGGTTGCTGTTCAAGCCGGTGCGGATGTTGTCGCCATCGAGCACTTGGGTGAAAAAGCCCTCCCCGTGCAGCCGCCGCTCCAGCGCGTTGGCCAAGGTGCTCTTGCCGCTGCCGGACAAACCGTACAGCCAAACAACCAAGCCGCGCTGCTTCAGCAACGTCTCCTTGGCTTTGCGGCCCAGCAGTTGCCCGAATGTCGGGTGAATGTTTTCCAGCGACGACATCAGATGGCGAAGTCCGTACCCGTCCCCTCGTGTAAACCACACTCGCGCTTGAGCCCGAAGAAGCGCGTCTCCTCCTCGCTCATGCCGTCCTCCAGTCGGCGCGTGGTGTGCATGTCGCCGATGGAGATGTAGCCCTGATCCCAAAGCGGATGGTACGGTAGATCGTTGGCCTTCAAATAATCGTGCACATTTTTGTCCGTCCAATCGATGATCGGGTGCACCTTCACCCTACCCTTGGCCAAGCCGAGCACCGGGAGTTTTTTGCGCGACGCACTTTGCTGCCGACGCAGGCCGGCAAGCCAAGCGGTGGCCCGCAATTCGTCGAGCGCGCGGTTCATCGGCTCGACTTTGTTCTCCGCGTTGTAGGCCTCGATCCCTTCGACTCCCTGCTCCCAACGCTTGCCGTCGATCGACTCCTGCCACGCCGGGCTTCGCTTGGAACGATAAACATTGAGGTTCACCTGCAGTCGCTTGGCCAAGCGCTCGGCGAACTCGTACGTCTCGGGAAACAGATATCCGGTATCGACAAAAATCACCGGAATGTCCGGCTGAACCTGCGTGGCGAGGTGAAGCATCACCGCCGCTTGGGCACCGAAACTTGAGGACAAAACCAGCCCGACGCCAAACTGCCCAGACGCCCAAGCCAAGCGCTCGGAGGCGGACGCCCGCTCGAGGCGAGCGTTGGTCTCGCGCAAATCAAAGCCGAGATCGGGGGCCAGATCGTTGGTCAAGGTTGCTTGCAAAATAATTTACCTATACTCGATAGGCTTGGTCGAGATTATACCGATTCGACCTGCTGTCAACGGTTTTTTGTAAGTTTTTCCAACTGAAAAGGAAGCAATTTACTCAGTAGTTTTGCACCATTTCGCCCGTGTTAATGCCGGAGATAATCATTTCAACGGTGCGCTCGACGGCGCCCTCGTTGCTTTGAACCACTTTTCGTGCCGCTTGGCCAAGCGCATCCCGCTTGGCTTCGTCGCTGAGCAGATCGTCGATCGCCGACTCCAGAGCGGCTTCATCGTCCACTTGAATCGCGGCGTCATTAGCGAGAAACTTGGCTGTGATTTCCGCGAAATTTCCCATGTGCGGCCCGAACACAATCGGCTTGGCCAAACCGGCAGGCTCGATCGGGTTTTGGCCGCCTTGTGCTGTCAGGCTTTTGCCGATGAACACAACGGCAGCCTCCTCGTAAAAAAATTTCAACTCGCCGGTGGTGTTGACGAGTAGGCAGTCGAGACTCCCCTGCTCTTTTGGCGGCATGTTGCTACCGATCTCGCTGCGATAAATAAAGCGCACTCCCAGCTTGGCCAAGGCGTCGCCCACTTCGCGGCCGCGCTCGGCATGGCGCGGCACGAGCACGAGAAACAAGTCGGGATGTTTTTCGCGCAGCCGCTTGGCCAAGCCGGCCAAGATCGCCTCCTCGCCATCGTGCGTGCTGCCGCCGACGAGCAACGGCGCGCCCTTGGGGACGCCCAAGCTTCGCAACAAGCTGGGAACGTCCAAGAGCCGATCCCGGCTGATCCCAGTCCCGTCGAATTTACAACTGCCAAACACGTGCACCACTTCGCTGTCGCACCCGAGTTCGACCAAGCGCTTGGCATCGTGTTCGCTTTGGGCACCCACGCCGGTGAACCCGGCGAAGAAGCGGCGAAACAAAAAACGAAAGCGGCGATACCCGTCATACGACTTGCCGGAGATGCGGGTGTTTACGAGGAAGTGCGGGATATCCCGGGCCTGTAAACCCCAGAGAAAGTTCGGCCAAATCTCTGCCTCGACGAGCACCACCGCCTTGGGCCGGATGGTGGCAAAGGCACGGCGAACGTATCCCCGGCGATCCATCGGGTAGTAAATCTTGCCGACTTCGGCAGGGAGTTTTTTGTGCAGCACGCTCATCCCCGTGGTGGTGGTGGTGGAGACGACCAGCTTGATATTGGGCAAACGCGGCTGAAGAACCTTGATAATTTGCACGCAGAGGTTCACCTCGCCGACACTGACCGCATGCAGCCAGATGACATCCCGGTTGCTGATGGCTTGCTTGAACTTGGTGGAATAACGGCCCAACCGCTCCCCGAAACCCTTCCGCCACCCGCCGCGGCGTCGCATCCTCAAAAAATAGTAGGGCGCTGAAATGATGAAACAGGCCTCAAAAAGAATGTTGTAAATAAATTGCACCCGTCAGTGTTGACTTGTTGCCCCTCGGCCCTCCGTCCAGAACCTACAGGCAGCTTGCCAAGGGATGGTCTTAAATGCAATTTTTTGAAACTTAACGGGGCTTGTGGCGTATCAATGGTGGTTGAGCAACCGGCCGGGCACTGAGAGCGGAAAACGTTTGATTGAACGTTTGCCGCTTTCCCCTTACCGTCTCCCCCGATTTCTTTTATGAAAAACATCATTATCGTTGCGCTGCTTGTGGCAGTGGGAGTTTTTGGCTACTTCCAGTGGCAGGGCAAGGAACAACCCAACAGCAACAAAGCCCGGGTTAAAAACCGAAAAACAACCGAAGTCATCGAAAACCGCGACATCGATTTCACGGTGCGCGTGGCGGGTGAAATCAGCCCGGCGGATAAGGTTTCCGTACGGCCGGAGGTTCACGGCAAGATCGCCGCGACCTGCTTTTCCGCCTGGACGACAAGGATCTCAAGATCGAAATTGATTCCCGCAAAAAGCAGATCGACAGCGCCACGCTTCAACTGGAACAAGCCAAGAGTGAGTTTGAGCGTTCCAAGCAGCTTTTCGAGGAGAACTTGATTTCCACCGAAATCTTTGAAAGAGGCAAGACCAACTACGAGCAGGCTCTCATTTCGCGCGACCGCTCCCAGAATGATTATCAGCTCTCACTCGAGAAGCTTTCGAAAACCAGTGTTTTAGCCCCCTTCGACTGCACCGTGCTGTCCCGGCCGGTGTCGATCGGCCAAGCGGTATCCGGCACGGGAGGCCAAGGTTCCGGCACGGAGGTGATGGAGATTGCCGATCTGAACAACCTCATCATCCAGGCGCATGTCAACCAGGCGGACGTGGCGCGCATGAGCAAGGAACAGCCGGTGAAAATAGAGATTGAGGCCA
>LWDU01034490.1_pt1 | contig 14844 bp, 13 predicted proteins | sample 727161 | NCBI WGS metagenome assembly LWDU01 (sample SAMN04566230, study PRJNA314399) | hydrothermal vent metagenome | isolation source: deep sea hydrothermal plume seawater | place: Mexico: Gulf of California, Guaymas Basin | collected 2004-07-11 | reverse complement strand
ATTAATTTGTAAATTAGAGTTGGATTTGACCACAATTTCTGGATTGGTGGACTTAAATATGGCTAATAAATCTTTATTTAATGCCAATGCAATATGCAATGGACCAGAATCTGAACAAATGATTAATTCACTATCTTTAACCAGATTAATAAAGCACTTTGATGATTGTGCTGTTTTTTTAAACAGAAACTGATTGCAATCATCCCTAAAATTAGATTTTTCCATTGATGCAATTGTGATTTCTGGATTGTGATATTTAATATTAAAATCAGATATCAATGTATCAATATCGTCTTCAGCAATGCTTCTATTTTTATCTGTCGACTGCGGACAAATAAGTATTCTTTGATAATTATTTTTTAAAATTAATTGATGAATCTTCCAGTCTCTTTCTGGCAAAAGCAAGTATCGTCTCACCACTTGATAATGGTTAATAACCTTAGGTCGATTGAAATCTTTGTAACAAAGATATTTTTTACAATACGTTAAAAAATAACAACTATCCAGACCACTTGACCAAGGGTTGAAGCCAATATCTGGCTGCCAATCTTTTAATATGTAGTTGATTTTAAACATATCAAATAAATTTCGCTTATTAAGGGCGATACATTTAATATTTGGCAATAACTCATTCACATAAGGCTGCATTTGTCGTGGACATAGAATTAAATATTCTTTATTGGGAAATTGTTCTACAAACTCTTTAATAACAACCAAATCAATAATAGTATCGCCATAACGAGTAAAAAGAGAAAATAGAACTGTACTAGAATCTTTTACATCTTGGAAACTCGGTGAAAAATCAATCAGGTTTCTAGTCTTACGTTTGAGGAAAAAATTAATCATAATATCAAGAAAACTTATTTTTACTTTAGAAAATATAAAGAACGTATTTATGGAAATAAACTACTATTGCCTGTAACTGCATTAATGGAATTCATATATTTTGAATTCCTGCTAGAACGAATTGGTAGTCCATGAATAACTTTCATAGCAGCATCATAATGTTGTCGATCAAATTTAACTTCTATGACAACATTATCTGGAATAAAAGATTTATTTGTAATGTTCGCTGCTGATTTGTATCGTTGATCGAATACCGATTGTTTTGTGTCTATCGTTAGGCGAACTTTTTTATCATGAGATATAAAATATTCACGATGATATCGATTGATTATGGTTGGCATTGGATGCGATAAAAATAATTGCCTATCTTTACCAGGAAGTTGATCAGATATTTTCTTAGTGAAATCTTTCCACATCAAATTTTTCAAAGAATACGATAAAGGAAAAGCATGATTGATTTTCCAACCAAACGAATTTCTTTTCATTTTAACCTCAAGCGTGCCATTTTCTATTTGATGAAGCTTTCCATACCAACGAAATCTTATTTTAGAACGTTGACTTTCACCACTTAAATTACCCGTATATGAATGATAATCGTAAGTATCGTAATATACATTATTAACCCATCTATCAGAATATGGCTTACTAAACATTGCTGGATGTAGACGAACCCAACGCAGAAGATGAAAGTATTGTACACCTCTTGTGACGAATTTTATCTCTCTTCTAAGATTGTGATCTTGCATAACAATTATTTTAATTTAGACTTCATTAATGACTCGTACAACATATCAACATTTAAATTGACTGTTTTGTCAGTTTTCCCGTTAATTATAGATGTACTACCGGCCTGAGTAATCGTGTCTAGATTATTATTTTTAAATCTAGTGTTGTTAATATCTATAAAAGATGAGCCATACTCTTTTTTCTTAGTGTATGCCATTATTCCTGCAATGGACGACCTTTCTATTATAGAGTTATCAATATATACTTTCGAGCCATCTTTACTTGCGATACCAGTGCCAGAGTCCATTATTGTTAAATGACTACCATTTAATACACTTTTTTCTCCAACTGAAATAGCTTTATCATCAGTACGTATAAACGTAGTATTCTGTATTGAAACACTGGATCCACTTATATCTACAGCATCTCCCCCTCCTATAGACCCAGTATCTATAAATGATGAATCTGATATCACGCCGTTTGAAAAATCGGCATCGAATGCATCGGAAAGCGAAGACTGAACTATTGTGTTTTTAATAGAAAAATTAGAGTGTACTATATTTATAAAATCCTCACTTGAGTTATTAGTAAACACACACGAATCAATATCAACATATTTATTCTTATATAGAGTAATACCGCCAGTTAATTGCCAATCCTTATTTTGCATAGCAGCAGTGTTGCTCACTAATGTATTTTTAAGTCGTGTGATTTGAGAACCGTTTCCAATAGAAACAATACCACCCCACTTCTTATCGATACGAGTGCTTTTCAAAATCACGGGGCTGTTTTGTGTTCCTGTAGATATAAGATTGCCAAATGATAATATGCGCACTCCAGATGAGAATACCAAAATTGTAGATGGAGATATTTTCAGAGTATAACCAGCAGGAATAATAATGTCATTAACAACATTATGCTTGCCGGGCTGGACATTAAGTTGATGTGATCCTTTGTCAAGAGTAATATATGGGTGTAATTTTAGAAGATTCGTAAGTGATGCATTAGGTATTGGATGTTTGTCCAGTTTAGAGAAATATGGTTTGGCATCTATGTTATATACGATCTCAGGATTATCCTTAGACTCTAAGGCAAGGGTATAAATATAGGAAGAATTGGGCTCTATATATCTTGATAGATCCAAGTTGATAGTATCATAAACCTCGTGTCTAACCTTAGCAGGAATATCAATTAGTGTGTCAAGGTTTAAGGTTTTGTCTGTACCATTATTTGTATTATGTATTGTTATTTTTGATACGGTAAATTCATAAGGGACAATGTTGTCTATCTCGATATATTGGTGGCTCTCATTATTAATTAGAAAAACATGTACTGGAGTTATATAATTATCAGGAATATTAATGGCAACTTCTGGTGTAGACTCATTAAACTTCTTATTAGATATTAATATTTTATCCTTATCCTTACTATAGATAATTTGTGGACATTGAGTATCAGTGTCATCAAATCTTTTTTTGTCGATTGAAAAACCATGCTGATTATTTCTTAGCCCTAATACTGATAAATTATGCTTGTCAAATGTATTGTGTTCAATATCAGCATGAACATCCAACTTTAACTCTTTAATTTTAGAGTTAAATGTTAAAGTTTTTGAAGGCTCCTTAGTATTGACCGCCCAACCATTTATATAATTACTATTGCAATCCTCGATAGATACAATAATAATATTATTATTAGCCCATTTATTGATTAAAGCGTCAGACCTTTTCGTTATGATACTCAGAATAGTTTGACTATCTGCTATAAACAAGTTTTCATTCCTTAAAGCTGACAAATAGCGACTCCCTTTTCTATTAAATTCATTAATAAATTCAGAGTTATGTATCTTTTTATTTAACTTCTTAATTGATTCTATATAAGCAAGGCGTACATATCCATCTTCTAAAAACCTTTTTGCAAATTTTTGAGTCTCTGTAGGTATGACATTTGGTTGTGGTGAACCAGTGCCAGCGTCAAAGCCAATGGGTTCGAGTTTAGCAGTGTAAGGATTATATGCGAATCTCATATTATGCCAAGTGATTGCATGCCCCACACCCCAAGTATCAACTATTGCTAAATATTTACCAAGCAATTCCACATCGAAAATATCACTTGCTTTTAAAGAACCCGCTATAAAAGATCTTAATAATCCAACTGCAACCCTATAGTGATTTTGCAATAATGGAGATTTTTTTATTTTTTTACTATTAAAAGCACTAATACTTGCTGCAGTGTAGTTATGATACGGTTCAGAATTGTCATTGCTATTAGCTTTATTCTCCCAAAATAACGTCTCATCGAGCTTCACAATAACACTTTCTTTTCGTTTATTGGCTTCTAAAATCTCTTTTGAAAAATGTTCTTCTAAAGCCATAACACCAATTTTGTTGCCGTTAATTATTTCATTAACAAACAAATATCTTGGAGCAAGTACTCCGTTATTTCTCAACATGTCTAAGAAAAGAAACTCTTGAAGGAAACTTCTTGTTTTTGGACTTTGGAGTGAAAATGACCTCATCCCAAACAAATGGTCATTTTTTTTTGTTTTGATTCTCAAAGACCACTTATCTCCCTCAAGATGATCCGTATAATCGCCTTTTAATCGTGCCTTTGCCCTTATTGTCTGATTATTGTGCCTAAGGGATGCCTTTATGAATTCTTTTTCTTTTTTAAGAATTAAGCCTCTTTTTAGTGCGTTTCTCCTGTTCTTCTCCAGTTTTTTCCAATCTTTGAACTTGATATCTATTGCAATGGTTGGTATGTCACCATATTCGCTCTTGTCGGATTCCAATAAATAATTAATTATTGATTTTGTATATGATAGTGGTGATGCATAGAATGTGTCTCGATTAAACCCCTTGCCGTCTAAGTATTCATATAAGGAATATTTTCCAGCTCTGTATATATTAATAACAACAACGGCAATTAATAGGTATGCAGTCCAACGAATGAGTCTATTCGTAAAGGTCTTAGGTTTTTTTAAGGGGCCGGAGACTTTTAACTGCACGTTATTACATGGCAGGTAATTGACTCTGATCTATGTACGTTATGCCTATTTCTGGAAATTTTTTCTTGAGTTCGTTTGTTAACTTACTTAATGCTTCATCATCTATTATGTCAATCAAATAAGTGGCTTCAAATGCATCTTTTCGTGTGTCAAATCGCCTTAAATCAACCTTTGACACATTCGCTGAAAGTATCTCGTTAAGAAATTCTATTGTTATTTCACCATTCGACTCGCCATGCCAATCAATTGATAGATAAAGATTTTTTCCCGAGCCTTTTTCTCTTATCCAACCCCTTCTTAACAGTGCTATCAAAGTTAAGATAGTTAATCCTGCAGCGGTTGTAGCAAGCGTCTGCCCTGCACCCAAACCCAATCCAATTGCAATTGATATAAATAGATATGCAAGCTCCTCGGGCTCTTTAATTGGTGTTCTAAATCGAACAATAGACAATGCTCCAACCAAGCCAAGAGAAAGAGCAATAGATGATTTTACAATTGTAATAATCAGCACTGTTGTTAGCAATATGAATGGAAAAACTTGAGCGAGCTCTTCCCTATTTGTAAGTGTTGACCCAAACCTTTTATAATGCCATCTAATTGCAAGTGCCATAAAAAGGCCAATGACTAAATTTATAATAAGGGATGTTATGGAGAATGGGTCTTGCTTAACCACACTAAAAATATCTTGTAAACTACTTGCTGACTCAATCATTGCACTATTTTCTATATTAAATTTAAATCATTTTACCTACTGAACACTCTTGGTATTACGTTTATAGATCCATTTTCAACTGAAACTATTAAGTAGTTATCCCTTTTGCCCCCGCCCATCCCTGTGGCAAAAAAATGTGAACCTTTGTGGCTGTCATAAAATAATTCACTATTATTATCCCAAGCCCCAACATCTCCTGCAAAAAAATAACTATTTTCCGCTAGTGAAGATAATATCGGAAACACTTCGGGCCAAAAATTTGTACCTTCGTGCTTTGGGTACCCCTCTAAAGAATTAGTTTTTACTGTTGCAAGCCTTGCTCTATCACTATTCTTATCAAACCAAATTACCTGATGAGTGAACACAAAAACATTTCTATACTTATTACCATCTTCCTGCATTTTTTTCAACCATTTTAACTGATCACCTTTAATGTTCCATGGGTCATAATTCGCATCCAATAAAACAAATAAATCTTGGTTATACTCAAAAGACTGGTATGTTTTTTCAAAATTTTGTATAAATATGTCTCGCTTAGCATTATCATGACCCATGCCAACATCATGATTCCCCGGAACCACATATTTAGCTATATCATCACGAAATAAACCCAAATCTTCTTTAAACAAACCAAACTGCTTATTAGAAGCTTTGGCAACAATATCTCCCAAAAATAGTCCAAATTTCATTGAATTGCAATCATTTATTTTTTTAATTTCACTAACAAATTGATTGTACAGTCCATTAAATTTTCCACCTGGATAACCATAGGTGTGGCCTGCAACAACAAATGAATAGGTATTTTTTTTATTACACAACATTGAATAATCACTATTTACCCAATTTGATTCAATTTTTGCAATGGATTCATAGAATGTAGGGGATTTATCTGGCCTTTTATCATAATATTTGGTCGTAAAATAATTGCCAGCATACAAGCCTGCATAAAAAATAGAGCAAATAATTACTACATAAGTCAATAATTTTAAAAAAATTTGCCTAATCATATTTTTACCAAATATTTAATGATTTCATTTTTTCTATATTGTTATTAGCTATTCTTTCCCAATCAACAAATGGAGTCATCACACCTTCTGTCATATGCGTAGAAAGACCATGAATTGGCGATACACAAAGTGTTTTATTCTTAAAAAAAATACGGCCATAAACTTTCTCACTTAACTTAGAATCACTTGGGCCTACTGCTGATGCTTTAATGTATTTTTCAAATTTTTTAATGGTGCTAGATTGCAATAAAAAAGTATGCGTTGTATTGGTAATTTGACGCCAATGGCAATATTTAGATAAGAAAATAAAAGACAGGCGCTTCCATGGCGGGTCATACCTATCTGGATAGTCAGGCGTGTGAATAATCAAAAGTGTGTCTTTTAAATCACCGATAATTCTGTTCATATAATTTTTCTTTTTGCCAGATGTTTTAAGATATTTTTCTTTATTCTCGATAAACTCAGATAGGTATTTAAAAGCATAAGATGTATGAAGATAGTCATCTTCACACATGTATACCCAATCGTTATCAGGTATAGTTAACGCTATGTCAATTTGCTTTTTCAGAGATTCAGCAGCACTACCAAGTCTGTTATTATCAACAATTACATCATCAAATAACTTAAAGAAATGTAACAACTCTGTTGATAAATCATCGCCAATAATTATAAATTGATACTGACTATCTTGTAGTGACCGATACATGCTATAAAAACACACCTTAATAATTTGAGTTTTATTCAATCCAAAGGGTCTTTTTGAATTATGAACTGACTCAATCTTATCGCATGCTCGAAATAATATCTGAAATTTAAACATAACACATTGACCTATATATAAATAATTTTCCAGTGTACATTTTCTATATTATGACATAGAGTCATGAACGTCTCCATCTTTAGCTAAAGATTCATAAAGTGTTATTGTAGAGTTGACATCATATACTGATAAATCAATACAATCCAAACTTGGTGGATTTTTAAGACACTGTGATATTTTAGATGCTAATTTTTCAACATTACCAACTGGAGTAAGACACTGTGGTAATTGGGAAAGTATTTCTGCTGGCCCAGATGGGCAATCTGTACTCACAACTGGGGTTTTGCACTCAAGCGCTTCAACAATAACATTCCCAAAACCTTCGTGATCTGAGCTTAATACTAATAAATCAGCATGTGAAATCCATGGGTACGGATTTTTTTTAAACCCAGCAATAATCACACTAGTGGTTAGCTCCCTATCATCAATCATTCTTTGTAATTCCTTATTAAATGGTGTAAGGAGAACTAACGAGTGTTGTGTATCAGCTAACTTCCATGTGTCTAACAGAATATCGTGTCGCTTTTGATGATTAAATCTACCTACATGAATAACATAAGGCTTAGTGGGAATACTGGAATCCTCTTGTTCTAAAGCAGAATGCATTTCTTTAAAATTAAATGGATTATATATTTTTATAATCTTGCTTGTAATGCCAATATTTCTCAAATCATTAATCATTCCGTCAGAGATTGCTATTAACGGTTTTTTGTTATACATTTTTAGATATCTTTTTAATCGCCTTTTTGCTTTCTGCGGGCTCCTGATAGATAAATTATCAATCTCTGCGCCAAGAGTATTATCTATACGACACCAATGATTTTTTAAATTAGCAAGGCAAGCTACCTCGTTAGAAAAAGGCAAAGCAGAGACAATAAGATCAGCACCATTTGATTGTGCAATGTATTTCTTAAGACGAAATGCCATAATACGTTTACCTAACCACCCCCTTGTTAATTTTTCTGTTAGAACAGTTACTTTAATACCCCTGTAAATTTCATATTCAATTAAATTTTCAAATATGATAAGCTCTACTTCATGACCACGATCTACTAAAGTTTCTGCCAAAATGAGTAAAACCTTTTCGGCGCCTCCCCCTGATAAGTTAGTAATTACAAATTTAAATTTCATTCCAAAAGTGTTATGATTTTGTCGAAAACTAGTTTAGGCTTAATAGTAGACATTAAGTTCATCTCGTCAATATCTAAGTGTGATTGCTGGTCAGCTTCTAATAAGCAGAGTTTAGGGTGATTAATGGGCCTATACTTGTGCACTGACATATTAGGATGATAAAGTGCTACCATTGGCTTATTATAGCTACTCATTAAATGAGTAACACCTGTATCAACTCCAATGTATAAATCAACATAGTTCATTATTGATCCAAACTCGCGTAACCCTTTATCAGAAAAATTTAAAAAAGGAGTGTGCACTTTTTGTGCAATGTTCTCATATTTATCATATTCACTAAGTCCTCCAAATGCAATAAAGCCAACATTTTTATATTTATCAATCAGCATTTTCATAAGTCCTACAAGATTTTCCTCTGGCCAATCCCTATATGATCTTGATGGTAGGCTGGTGATTTTAACTGCAACGATTAAATCGGATTTTTTTAATGTAGATTTTTGTAAAATCTTTTTTGATTCCTCTAATTCTTGATTAGTAGCATCAAAACTAACCCTCTTACTAGCGGGTGCAATATTTAACGAATTAGTTAAATCATGATAATAGTCAATAATATGTCTTTTTTCATAAAAGTCCTTATCAACTGATTTATCAATACACTTTCTTAATATGCGTGAAGTAGGCTTAAATGCCACAACTTTCTTACTTACCCTACATGCATATGAAACAAGAGAATCGGCACTTTCATCAGGACTACTACTAACAAAAGTAAGGTCATATTTTTTTATAAATGTCCAACCACGATATCTAGCACGCTTCTTAGAAATTGTGCCAATGTGGTCTACATACTTACAATTTTCTAGTAAATTAACCGTGTTCCTGTGTGCAAGTATAGTTATCAATGAATTTGGATAATATTGAGAAATAGTTTCCAATAATGATGTGATAAAAAGCGTATCACCAACCCTTCCAGAAACGTGAATGACTAATATTCTCTTATAATTATTATCCATAAATATTAATAGTTCCCATCTAAAAATCTATCACTTAGACAAAATTTTATTAACTTCTGACATCACGGTAGCTACAGGAATATCCCTCATAGTGCTTTCCTTGATACAATTATCAATATTAGGATGATCAATACAAAAATAACTTGGATGTCCAAATGTACCAACATTTTTGCTTGTATATGAACAATAGAATAAAGCAATCATAGGTATATCAAAGGCGCTCATTATATGAGTTGGTCCTGTATCAACTCCAATATATAAATGAGTTTTAGACATAATTGCTGCGGTTTCTCTCAAAGGCATGCCAATAAATGAGGTGGCCCTATTCCCAAGTTCTTCAAATAACCAATCAGCTTTTTCTTTTTCTGCATAACCGCCATAAATTAAAAAATGGGCATTAGGTTCTTTTCTAGAAATTTGATTACATAATTCTAAAAAATATTCAATTGGCCAATCGCGATATGCTTTTGTCGGAAAACTAGCAACTTGAAGACCTACCAAAAATTTACCATTTAAATCTTCAATCACCATCTTGTTTTCTGCAGAAAGCTCTTCACCTTTAGTCACATGATACAACAGACGCCTAGTCATAAGACCGATTCCGAGCGCCTGAGGCAATGCCACCATAGAGTCCAACGAGGTTTTACTTTGTTCACCTGACATTTCCACAGACCTATGTAACTTGACATTTATCTTTTCGTCTTTTTGCTTAAAAGCAATGGTGTTCTTGGAAACTCTTAATGCATACAAAACTAAATTACGATCGTGTCCGTATACAAAAGCTAAATCATATTCTTTTCCAAACCTGCCTTTCCATGGTGCACTTTTCTTAGAAATACCTCCAACATGATAGATGAATGGCAAATGTTGCAATATTACATACCTTTTTGGATGGGCTAAAATTGTTATTTTGGCATCTTTGTAATGCTCAGCAATGGATTTTATGGCTGGCGTGGTTAGTAGGGTGTCGCCAATTCTAGAAACAATAATAATTAATATTTTTCGAACAGAATTTGAATTCACGATATTTCTTATTGGCTATGCTATGAAAATTAAATCATATAATTACAAATACTTAATGAACTTATGATCTCTCATAATCATCTTCGATACGAATTATGTCATCTTCACCTAAATAATCTCCAGTTTGTATTTCAATAATTTCTAACGGAATGTCTCCGATATTCTCTAAACGATGTACTTCACCCAATGGAATATAAGTAGACTGATTTTCAATTAATTGAAAAGTTTTTTTACCGCAGGTTACTTGGGCTTTTCCTTTAACAACCACCCAATGTTCAGCACGATGACCGTGTTTTTGTAGTGATAATTTTGCATCAAGATTAACCAATATACGTTTTACTTGGAAGCCATTGCCATTATCGATAGAGTCATAATAGCCCCAAGGTCTAAATACCTTTCTATGCTGGTCAGATTCCGGACGATCGCTATCTTTTATTTGTTCAACAATATTTTTAACATACTGTGCGTGATCCTTATTGGTTACTAAAATTGCATCTTGTGTATCTACAATAACTAAATCAGATACACCTATAGCTGAGACCAAACGGTTAGATGCGCTATGTATGTATGAATTGCTGACCTTGTTTAAAACAACATCACCTACAATAAGATTATTATTTTTATCTTTAGGCTGTGAATCCCATAATGCCGACCAAGAACCAACGTCGTTCCAAGCTGCATCCAGTGTAACCATAACAGCATTGTTAGTTCTTTCCATAACAGCATAATCTATCGATTGACTTGGACAGCTCAAGAATTCCTTTTCATTTAGCCTTATAAAGTCTAAATCATAATATTCAGTTTGGCATGATTTTTTACACGTACTAAGAATTTCTGGCTCATGCTTTTCTAATTCATCTAAATACACTGATGCTTTAAACATAAACATACCGCTGTTCCAAAAATATTTACCTGAATCCACATATTTTTGTGCAGTTTTATAATCTGGCTTCTCTACAAATTCATCAATATTGTAATAATCTTCATCTTGAGAAGCATCGCCCTTAATATAGCCATACCCCGTTTCGACCTTGTTAGGCACAATACCAAACGTAACTAACTTGCCTTTCTCTGCTTGTTTTTTTGCAGACTCAATGGCTTGGTGAAATTTTCCAACATCTTGTATTAAGTGATCTGCTGACAATACTAACAAGATGACATTTTCATTGTCCTTAATTGATTTAAGTGCAGCCAGGGCAATTGCAGGGGCGGTATTTTTGCCGACAGGCTCTAGAATAATACTACTGGCTGATCTATTAATTTGACGGAGTTGCTCAGCAGCTAAGAACCTATGCTCTTCGTTGCAAATCACCAATGGATCTCCAATAGATTGTGGCAGCCTAAGAACTGCCTCTTGAAACAAAGTAGTCTCCCCTATTAATTCAATGAATTGTTTAGGGTGTAGCTTTCTTGATAAAGGCCAAAGCCGAGTACCGCTCCCTCCAGACAATATAACTGGAACAATCATTTACAAATACTCCAATATATTCCTTCTTTTGATATTGGCATATTTGACTACTTTATTAGTCCAGAAAGATATGGGTTCATCCTTGGGTCGTTGTACATCTTAAATTGTCGGTATATCCGATAAAATGATCTTCCTTTTGATGAGCCTTCAAGAAGTTGGTTAAGGCAGAATAATAAATCATCTCTTTGAGTAATAAGTCGCTCTTTCTTACTTTGAGCCTCTTCTTGCTGAGCTGTATCAATATCCGATCTATCAGCTTGAATACCCATATGCAAAATTTTAAGACTTACTATTGAAAGCCTGTCAACAATAGAACCAACGGTCTCACTATTAAACCACGCCCCTTCTACGACTTTAACATTTGACAACCGTTCAAGAATTTTTTCATCAATACTCTCAATTGCATCATTTCTCTTTTGATTAAACTGATCAATATTACGCTTGTTTAGCGCAATATCACTATCCTCTACATCAGTACGACGAGCCTTATCTTCTTCATCCCACAATTGACAGTTGTATTGATGATTCTTTTCAATCCAGTGCCAGATACTATTTTCTTCATGTGAAATTGGACTTTTTTCTGGCCAATAAGAGCTTTTGTGGCAAGAATCATGATATTCAGATATTTTATTTTTATCTATATCATTAAATAAATCTTCCATAATGTTCAACCTTATCAATTAAGTTCTATGCAAATTATCATATGCTTACGACAACAAATGATTATAAATTTCCACTACTTTTCTAGACATAAATTTAAGAGAAAATTTCTCATCAATTAATACTCCATTTCGCTTGATTTTATCGTTGTCTATATAATATGATGCCCCCTTGACCAACTCATCCCTGCTACCCGTACCAACCAATTGAAAATTATCATCACTTAACAAATATTTTGTACTGCCACTATTAGTCGCAACAACGTTCTTACCCATGAATAAAGCTTGCATAACAGATTGAGGAACACCCTCTTTAGCGTCCGAACTTAATACAAAAATATCTAAAGCAGACAATAGTTCTGGGACTTGATTAACATGACCAAGCAACTTCATTACTTACTTGCCAAGTACATCTAAATAAACATTGTAAGTAGAGTCAATCATTTTATTAAAAGTAAAAAACTTTAGAGCATGATTTCTACCCTGGATTGCTAATTTATTACGCAATTCAATATCCGAATACATGTTCAAGATAGATGATGCAATAGCTTGGCTATTTTTTGGTGGGACTACTAATCCAGTCTCATTGTTTGTTACTACTTCTGGTAATCCTCCAATATCTGTAGAAATTACTGGCTTACCCATCAACATTGCCTGAGGCAATGTTTGTGATGTAGCCTCCCCTGCATAGGAGGGCAGAATTATTACATCCATTGATTTATAAAAAGGAATTGGATCTTTCTGATACCCTGTCAGTGTTATATATTTATCAAGGGAATGCTGACTGATTAAATCTAAAATTTCATTCTTTTTTGGTCCATCGCCAACAACCAATAAATGTATATTTGGAATCTCTTCCTTTAAAGCTTTAATAGCTTCAATAACATAATTATGACCCTTCCAAGACCTAAGTACAGAAACCATACCAATTACAAATTGATCAGAAGTCAGACCAAATTCTTTTCTCACATCCTTTACTTGTGCATTATTAGTATATTTTTTTTCATCTGCACCTGCTGGTATTGAAACAATATGGTCTGGAATCATATTGTTTTCTTTTATCAATGTATTTCTAATAAATTCTCCAGAAGTAATAACTTTATCTGCAAGTTTCATATACTGAAACCATGTTAATCGACTTTGACTAACTGGAATACTGATATGACGACTACGAACGACAGGAATGCCAGATATTTTTCCAGCAATACCTCCTGTGCGTGAATCAACTGAACTATGAGTATGAATAATGTCAATATTTTTTTTCTTGATAAGTCTTACTAGTTTATATATTGCAATTATATTAACGCCTTTGCTCATATGTAAAGAAAATGTAGGTATATTTGCTCTATTAGCCTTATCCAATAATTGACTGCCAGGTTGTGCAGCAATAATCACATTATTACCTCTTTCAATCAACTCACTGGTTTCAGAAAAAATTCTAATCTCTTGTCCTCCCCAACCGTTAGACCATTCAATATGTAATAAATTAATTATCCTCTCCACTTATCATTTCCTGAATATTTTCTTTAATTATATCTACATTTAAAGACATTAGGCAATCACTTACTTTAGTGCCGTTACACCCATCCATACCGCAAGGTTGACAACTTCTACTCTCAGAAAGAACTTTATGTTTACCCATTATTTGAAATCCATTTCTTTCAGTGTAAGTAGATTGCATCATGTCATTATCCCACGGACCCCAATGATCGGTGCCACTTGGGCCAAAAAATGCGAAAACTGGTGTATCGTTTGCGGCACTCATATGCATAATTGCTGTATCTACACCGATAAACAGTTTGGCCTTTTTATTGAGTGCTGCAGTTTGTTTTAAAGATAACTCACCCGATAGATTAATTGGGTTAGATTTACAAAAACTTAAAATGCTATTAATCTTGTCAATCTCTGCCTGTACGGGCGCAGCAGTGATAATAACTTTTGTATATTTGTGCCATTGTTTGATCAGCAATACATTTAAACAACCAACGTGATACTGGGTGAATATGGATAAATTGCTGAATTTTAGATAATTTATCGTCCATAAAATATTCATCATTTTTGTCACAATAAATTTCCACTTTTTTGTTGTTAATAGGAATGCCTAAAGCTCGCAGTGGATCTAAATTGGTTTCAAGTGTGTGTCTAAAGGCTTGCTTGGGCAAATGATGTGTAAATGCATTTTTAAGTATCCGGTTTTTGTTGGGGTAGCCGATACGAATTGGCGCCCCAGTTAGCCAGGAAATTTGCGCACCTCGATCACCCTCAGTTAAATTAATTACCATATCGTAACGTTCTTTTCTAAAAGCAAATGAAAACCGTATTTCTTGTAAAAGTTTTTTTACTAGTGACAAGGATTTAATTAAATCTCTATCGTAAATAATCAGTTTGTTGATATTCGGATTTAGACTGACCATTGGCTCAGTTCCTTTATTAAC
>LWDU01032694.1_pt1 | contig 14847 bp, 17 predicted proteins | sample 727161 | NCBI WGS metagenome assembly LWDU01 (sample SAMN04566230, study PRJNA314399) | hydrothermal vent metagenome | isolation source: deep sea hydrothermal plume seawater | place: Mexico: Gulf of California, Guaymas Basin | collected 2004-07-11 | reverse complement strand
TTACATAATTTTCAAGTTCAATATATGGAAAAATTCCTTCAAATCCAATTTTATAATTATCACTCATAACTTAAAAAGTTCATTATAATATTAAAACATTATCCTGATTTAGAGTATAAAGGGCGCGCTCAAAGGTGGACATTTCAAGAATGAAAAGTCTTACTGACGAACAACTCCACGCCGCTACTCCAAAGCACAAATAAACATAATTATGGCTGCTCGGTTCCCCGTCTGACCAGGTTCTCATCTTTAATCGCCAGAGGAGGCAACGCTTCGACGTCACACGTCAGGGACAAAACATACCATCCATGCCGCCCTTCAAGCTTCGACATCTTAGCATACAAGATAACAGCCGCGCTTACCCGGCCTGTCTAGCCCATTGAAACACGGATATTTCTCGTTTAAAAGTGTTATTATTCTGATTCCAAATACGCAGTTAACCCCTTACCCATTTCAGGATTCTTCTCAAGAATGAAATTAAAATATGGATAAAAATCTCTCATAAGCGCAGAAGATGATGCATGTAACTTTCCTGAAACTTGTTGAGATATTCCTCTTGCCTTTTTTCTTTTAGAAGCAAGTGCAAATATTTTCATGAGCATTTCAGGACGAGTATATCTAGAAATGTTTTGAGTAACTCGAGTCTTTGCTTGTTGAACTCCTACTGAAGTAAAAAAACTGGAATAGTAAGCTAATTCCCAATTTTGAGTGGCTGAAATTCTGCGATTAAATTTATCACTTAATACAATATTATCATATCCATATTTTAAAGAAACTGTATCCATATATTCTCGATACATATTTTGATCAAGCCACATCAAAAACTCAGAAGCATCTATCTTAACACTCTTGAATGAATTTAGTGCAACTTTTGAATCAAATGATTTCAAAACCATCTTAACCGCATAAAATATATTTTCCTCTCGTTCTCTAAATAAATCAAATAAATCTTCATTTGTAATTTTATCCTTATCTTTAAGAAGAACATCTAAATCCATAACTGCTGAACGAACATCTCCTTGTGCCCTGGCCGCAAGTTTCTTTAATACTGCGGGTTCAACATCAACTAATTCAGACTCACAAATCTTCTTAAGATATTTTTCAATATGTTTCCACTCAATATTATCAAATTCAATCATCTCACAATATTTTCTAAGTGTTCTAAATTTTGAATTCCAAGGATCATTAGATGTAAAAATTATGGGATATTTTGATTTTTTTATTATTTCAATTAAATCTCGTACGCCTTTTCTATCCCCCATAAAGAACGATTCCATCTCATCAATTAAAATTATTTTTTTATTTCCAAATAAAGACGGTTGTTGAGTTGCAACACTTAGATTTGATATAATTTCTTTTTTTACTCTTGAGCTCGAAGGAGGTATTTCAAACAATTCAAACTCGTGTTCTGAAGCAAAAACTCGTGCAGCAAGAGTCTTTCCAATTCCTGTATGTCCATAAATTATTACAGCATTTTTCTTTCTACCTTTTACAAATCTGGAAAGTTTAACAATTCCACCATATTGTCCAATAATTTCAGAAAGTTTTTTTGGAACATATTTCTTAATAAGCATAAGTAAATCTTCAAATAGAGATTTAAATAAATATAGCTGGAGGAATCAACTATTAATTTTATTCATCAATAATATGATTTGTTTTCGTAAAGTAATAATTTCTTGAGTTTTTTCTTCTAGAAGTTCCAACAACACATCATCTTCCTTTTCATCGGCAAGTTTAACAACTTCGGTAAATGCGTCTCGATTTAGACTGGCAAAAGCTAAAATTTGATTAACCGTTACCATTAGTAATTCAAACCTCGTAAGGCTTCTCCAAAAATTTGCTCAACTTCTCGAACTTTCATTTGATGTGGTTCAAGATCATACAATTTATTTGCTCTCTTTGGCAAACTTATTGTTTTTGCATCTCTAAGCTCAACATAGCCTCGTCCTGAATTTAGTAAATTCTCTGCGAAAGATTTTATCATTTTCATATTAGAATAAAAACAATATCAATTATAAGTCACGTACTGAGTTGTCCAATGTCCACTAACCTCTGACACCAAGAATCTCTAACAATTTAACTTCAAAGGTTAGCGTTTGTCCTGCCAACGGATGATTAAAATCAACAGTAATATTTTCATCATTGATTCCGATAATTGAACCTACAACTTGTTGGTCATCAACCATACCTTGAACTATTAATCCTTCACTTAATTTATTTTCAGGATTATCATCAAAATTATCTTTTGGCATTTCTCTTATTAGATCATCAAAATATTTTCCATATGCTAATCCTGGAGGAATTTTAATTTGTCGTTCTTCTCCAACTTCCATACCTACAATTCCTTTATTAAATCCAGGAATAATTTCCTTAGAACCAACTTTTAATTTTAAAGGTACTTTACCTTCAGACGTATCAAATACCTCTCCCGTTTCCAAGAAACCTGTAAAGTGTAATTTCACTTCATCATTTACTTTTGCCGGCATAATCAGAAATAATGTCACTTCATTAAAAACATTATGTTGATATAAAATGTATTTTGGAAAAGCTAATTCTCAGTAGATACATTTGACCCTAATAAAACAACTTCAGCTAAAAATGCATTAAGTTGAACAAACTCATTTGCACCTTCAGTAAGTCGATATTCATATTCTCCGCAAAATTTAATTAATTGAACTTTAAGTTTATCATCAAAATCTGGAGAATTCCAAACTTGCTTTTGAATTTGCCTTATTGCATCCATTCCAGACAAACCATATTTAATCAAAATGTCTGACATTTTATTTTTAGCAGAATTAAAATCTCCTGCCAAACTCAATTTAATTATTTCATATAATTCAGTTGGTTCAGCAAATGCAACAACTTCTCGAACAACCTCGACAGTAACTTCAGTTGCAATTGCAGAACATGCTTGTAACATATTTTCTGCTTTACGACAGTCTCCTTCAGAAACATCATAAACAAAATTTGCAGCATCATCACGAATAACTATATTTTCACGAGTTGCAATTTCCTTTAATAAATTTACAATAACTTCGCGCATTAAAGGTCGAAATCTGAACATTGCACATCTACTTTGAATTGGAGGAATAATTTTAGAAGAATAGTTACAACTCAAACAAAATCTAACATTTGAAGCATAATCTTCCATCGTACGTCTCAAAGCATGTTGGGCATCTTTGGTTAATGCATCTGCCTCATCTAAAAATATTAATTTGAAAGGCACTTTATCTGAAACTGCTTTGGTTCTTGCAAAATCTTTAATTGAAGTTCTTACAATATTAATTCCTCGATCATCTGACGCATTTAATTCAAGAACATTATCTTTCCAAGTATCGCCATATAAATCTCTAGCTAAAGCCAGAAAGGAGGTTGTCTTTCCAGTCCCTTGCATTCCTGCAAAAAGCATATGAGGCATACTTTTGCTTGAAACAAAAGCTTTCAATCGATTAATGATATCATCTTGTCCACGAACTTCAGATAAATTATTTGGCCTATATTTCTCAGTCCACACTTCAAAACTAACGTCAGTCATAAAGAATCGTCCTAACTGAACTTTTAAAGATTTGTACAATCTGGAATCTCAAAACCTTTTTAAGTTCAAACTATAACTAAAAACATGCAAAGTGATTATCCCATTTGTCAATTATAATAACAATATCATTAGCGACATATATTTAAATTTTCAGGGGGTTTATTTCTTATGAGCAACTACAATTTTAAAAAAGTAGAGCCAGAAATGAAGAAATACTGGAGAAAAATTAATCTTCTAAAACTTCTTCAACATAAAAATAAACAAGGAAAGCCTTATTTCTTACTAGAGGGTCCTCCCTATGCAAATAATATTCCGCACGTAGGACACCTACGAAACATTTACTATAAGGATTTATCCACAAGGTATGCTTGGATGACTGGACGTTCAGTTATTTTCACCGCAGGATTTGATACACACGGACTACCTATTGAAAATATGGTGGAAAAACAACTAGGATTCAAAAGAAAACAAGATATTTTAGATTATGGAATTAGTAATTTTACTCATGAATGTAAAAAACTGGCAGATCAAAGCATTGATTTTTGGATGAATCTATATGAAAACTACGGTATGTGGATGGGTTGGGATAAAGAACCTTATCTTACCTACAAAAATAGTTATTTGGAATCTTCGTGGTGGATGTTCAAACAAATGTTTAAGAAAAATCAAGTCTATCGTGGAAAAAAACCAATACATTGGTGTCCACATTGTGAGACTTCACTTGCAGGTGCAGAAATAGAACAAACAGAAAAAACTGATCCGGGAGTTTATATAAAATTTAAACTAAAAAATGATAACGCATCAATATTAGTATTTACTACAACTCCATGGACACTTCCTTCAAATGTAGCAATTGCTGCAACTAAAAATGGAACTTATGTAAAAGTCAAGACTACTTCAGGAAATTTAATTCTTGCCGAAGCAAGACTTGAATTATTAGAATCTTTAGGAATAAAATACAAAGTACTACAAAAATTTAAGGGAAACAAACTTGCAGGTGAAGAATATTATCCGCTCTTCGATATTCCAGTTCAAAATTCATTAAATAAAAATAAGAAGGCACGTAAAATTTACATGAGTATTCCAATTCTTAAAGAAAGAATAGCTCCAAAAACTGCAGAAAAGCGAGGAATAAAATCAAAGGATGTATTTGAACAATTTGTAAGTGTTGAAGAGGGTACTGGATTTGTTCATATGGCCACAGGACATGGTAAAACAGATAATGAAGTTGGAAAATATTATGGTTTGCCTGAATTGTCTCCTTTAGATGATTCCTGTAATTTCACTGATGACGCAGGAAAATACAAAGGTCTATTTGTAAAAGATGCAGACAATCTAATAATAAAAGATTTAGAAAAATCTAACAGTTTATTACATAAAGAAAAAGTAAGACATAATTATCCAACTTGTTGGCGTTGTAAACAAGGATTAATATTCAAACTTTCAAATCAATGGTTCTTCAAAACTGATAAAATTCGGAAGAAACTTCTTGCAGAAAATAATAAAGTAAAATGGAAACCTGAATTTGGTCGAGAAAGAATGAACTCGTGGTTGGCAAATTATGATGATTGGAATTTTTCTAGGCAAAGATTTTGGGGAATACCTATTCCCATTTGGATAAATGAAAATAATCCAAAAGATATGATTGTAATTGAATCAAAAAAAGAATTAGAAAAACTACTTGGGAAAAAATTACCTGTAAATTATGATCTGCATAATGTTGTGGAACTTACTATCAAAAACAAAAAAGGAACTTACAAAAAAATTCCCGATATTTTTGATGTGTGGTATGATTCAGGCGTAGTTCATACTGCGTGGTTGGGTGCACCACTACAAAACAAAGCAGAATTCAAAAAACATTTTCCTGTTGATAGAATATCTGAAGGTCTTGATCAAGTCAGTGGCTGGTTTACTTCATTATTATTTACTTCAGTATCTGTATTTGGAAAAGCGCCCTTCAAATATATTAGTATGCCTGCATTTGCCGTTGATTCTAAAGGTGAAAAAATGTCTAAATCGGTAGGAAACGTAGTTTGGGCAGATAAAGGAATTGAAGATTTAGGTGCAGATCTAATTAGACTTTATTACACAAGCAATGTTCCACCTTACGAAATGGCAAAATTCAATATTGGTGAAGTAAAGAAAGAAACTTTCGGAGTCATAAACACTTTATGGAATTTACATAACTACTTGTTAACTGAATATCCATTCATAACATCTAAACGTGTAACTGAACCAGAAGACAAATGGATAATTTCAAAACTAAATTCATTAATAAAAAATTATCACACTTCTTTTGATAACTTTGAATATCAAGAAATGGGAAGAAACATTTCTGAATTTATAGTTAAAGATCTTAGTCGAAATTACATACAATTAGTACGTTCAAGAATTGAAGAGAAAGATTCAAGAGTTGGATATATTCTATTGAGATGTATAACTGATGTTCTCAAATTACTTGCACCTATTAGTCCGTTTGTTGCTGATAAGATTTATCAAAATCTGAATGTATATGGTTTAGAGGAAAGATCAATTCACTTAGAAAAATTGCCTACAAGTCAAAAACGTGAAATAAATTTACAACTAGAAGAAGAATTTGAATTAGTTCAAAGTATTGTTTCTGATACTCTAGCACTTAGAGATAAAATGAAGCGAAATTTGAGGTGGCCAATAAACGAAGTAGTTATAGTTAGTCCTTCCTTAAAGGTTTCTTCAGTAATAAAAAATTATAATAATTTAATCAAAACTCAAGTTAATGCCTTAAATCTTAAAAATAGGCGATCAATAGATAATGTAAATTATAATGTAAAGTTGAATTTCAGGGAAGTTGGAAAGAAACATGGAAAGAAAACAAATGAAATATCAAAAGCCTTATCAAAACTTTCAGCTGAAAAAATAATATCTGAACTCTCAAAGAACTCATTAAATGTTAAAATAAAAAGTGAAAGAGTAAAATTAACCAATAACGAAGTATTTGTTGAACGAAAATTACCTAAAGGCTTACGCGGAATTTCAAGATCAAGATATATATTATATTTGGATGCTACTGAAAACAATGAAATGTTAACAATGGGTTACACTCGAGAATTAACTCGAAAAATTCAAGATTTAAGGAAAAATTCAAGATTAAGAAAATCAGATAAAATTGAAGTGCAAATTAATTCTAATAAAAAATTAGATATAAATTCTGCAGAAATCAAAAAGAAAACTAATGCAAATAATATAAACTTAATTATTAAAAATCCAAAAAATCCAAATTTGGTAGTTAAAAATATAAATTTCTTAGTAAAAATAAGGAAGAATTAGCTTTATAAAGGAGCATTTATATATCTTTCCTACGATAGAAAATCATGACACCGAAAGTCGATAAAAGAGTTTGGTCAAAAACACAAAATGTTGTAGTTTCAGCTAATATTTTTGCAAAATTACCTTTAGAAAAACTTGCAGTTTTACTTGATAATTCAGATTACACTCCCGAAACATTTCCAGGATTAATCTACAAAGTTGAAGATGAGAAATTCTCCTTCAACAAAGCAAGTTATTTATTATTCAGCTCAGGAAGAGTAATTTGTACTGGAACAAAATCGATAAAACATGCAAGATCTGCAGTACATCACGTTATTGAAGATCTAAAAGAAGTTGGAATCGAAATTACAAAGAAACCTGAAATCAAAGTACAGAATATGGTGGCATCGGGCTCAGTTGGTGGAAGACTTAATCTTAATGAAATTGTTTTCCTATTTGACAATACTGAATACGAACCAGAACAATTCCCGGGACTTGTTTATAAACTAAAGGGTGAGGAAGTTCTTCAAAATATAACTTTCCTATTATTTGGAACTGGAAAAATTGTTATTACTGGAGCAAAATCTGAAAAACAAATAAAGGACTCAGTAAAATTCTTAAGAGCGCAACTTATTGAGGTTGGCGAACTTGAAAAGAAAGAAACTAAACCTGTTGAAGAAAAACCTAAGGTTGAAAAGAAATCAGAAAAACCTAAGGTTGAAAAGTAACTCGACTAGATAAATTCTTTTTAATTAAAATTGTAAAGTTTGTATTCTAGCATGGAATCTAAAACTTTGACTGAGTACAGAACATTTTTGGAGAAATATTACAAGAAAGAGTTACTGGATGTTGCACAAAAAGGTAAAAAAAGTTTACAGATTGATTGGCAAAATATATCTAAATATAATCCTACGCTGGCAGAGAATATTTTAACCTCTCCGAAGGAAAGCTTAGAATATATTAATAGTGCAATTTCTGAAGAAGAACTTGGGGATTTGAAAAGCCCAATTAAGGCCAGAATTGTTAATCTTCCTCCGTCTCAGAAACTAAGAATTCGTGATTTGAGAAGTAGAAATCTAGGTCAATTGATTACCTGTAATGCTCTAATACGACAAGCATCAGATATTCGTCCAATGATAACTGTTGCAACTTTTGAATGTCCAAAATGTGGTACTCAAAGTAAGATTGAACAACATGAAACAAAACTAGCTGAACCAGGTTTGTGTGGACAATGTAGGCATAAGGGAAAATTCAAAATGGTTGAAAAAAACCTTAGTGATGTTCAGCAATTAGTAGTAGAAGAACCACCTGAATCTCTAGGTGGTGGTGCACAACCTAAACGAATCAGATGTATTCTTCATGATGATTTGCTGGAACCCGAACTAGAACGGAACCGTTTTCCTGGAAATAAGATTAAAATTGTTGGTTTAGTTAAAGAGGTAGCAATCACTACACGAACTGGTGCACAATCAACAAAATTTGACATTATTTTAGAAGCAAATTCGGTTGAATCTATGGAAGAAGAATTTGAAGAACTTGATGTAAATAATGAAGAAAAAGAAAAGATAATCGCATTATCAAAAGATCCAAAAATTTATGAAAAACTAATACAGTCAATTGCGCCAGTAATTTATGGTTATAATGAAATAAAGGAAAGTATTGTACTACAACTTTTTGGAGGTATAAGAAAGGTAAAAAATGACGGTACTGAATTACGAGGAGATATACATATTTTATTAATGGGTGATCCTGGTGCAGGTAAATCTATTTTATTAAGATATATTGGAAATTTAGCACCAAAGGCAAGATACGTAGCAGGACGTGGAGCTTCCGGAGCGGGACTTACAGCTGCAGTTGTAAAAGATGAATTCTTAGGTGGTTGGGCATTAGAGGCAGGAACTTTAGTTCTGGCACATAAAGGTATGGCGTGTATTGACGAGCTAGACAAAATTTCTCACGATGATCGAAGTGCAATGCATGAAGCAATGGAGCAACAAACCGTTTCTATATCTAAAGCAAATATTCAAGCAACTTTGCTCTCACAAACTTCAGTTCTTGCAGCAGCAAATCCAAAATATGGACGTTTCGATCCTTATCAACCGCCGCCAACACAAATTGATCTACCTCCAACATTAATTAATCGATTTGACTTAATGTTCGTTATTCGAGATATACCAAATATAGAAAATGATGAACGAATTGCAACACACGTACTTAAATTACAGGGAGATATTGAATCAGCACAAAGTGAAATTGAACACTCTTTATTAAGAAAATACATTGCTTATGCAAAACAAACTTGCTTTCCAAAACTCGGAAAAGAACCTCAAAAAATAATCAGAGATTATTATGTTAAAATTAGAAGTACCGCCGCAGGAGATGATGGAATAAAAAGTATTCCCATATCTGCACGTCAACTTCAGGCGATAATTCGTCTGTCAGAAGCATCAGCAAGAATAAGACTTTCAAAAAACGTAACAAAAGCAGATGCAGAAAGAGCAATCCGTCTTGTAGAAGAAACTCTAAAACAACTTGGAACAGATCCTGAAACTGGGAAAATTGATATTGATAGAATTACTACAGGAATAACTGCAACTGATCGAAGTAGAATTTCAAGTATTAAACAAACCATGTCTGAGTTAGAATCTCAATTCGGAAAACAAATTCCAAAAGATGATTTAATTAAAGCACTTGAGGATAAAGGAATGACAAAAGAACGGATAGAAAGTGAACTTGATAGACTTAAGAAAAATGGTGAAATATTTGAACCTCGAAACGGTGTATTACAGAAGGGATAAGACTAAATTAAACAAGAATATTTAAACTAAAAATGGAGTTAAAAAATATGGCAATAAAACGTTCAACAGCATATAGAGTAAGAATTTCTAGTTTAGTTAATGGAGAATTTCTTAGACAAGAAGGTTTTAATCCAAGTTATATTATCATTAATGAACATCAAGTGTCGCGTATTAACATAATTGCAACAATAGTTAGTAAATATTTAACTGAAGATGGAAATTACTGTGCATTAACACTAGATGATGGGTCTGAAACCATTCGAGCAAAGGCTTTTGGCGCAGATGTTGTAAAAATCAAAGAATCAACAGTCGGTTCATTGGTTAGATTTATTGGAAAAGTTAAAGAATATAATGATGAAATCTATTTAATTCCTGAAGTAATTAAAGAAAATATAGATCCAAATTGGTTACTTATTGATTTAGTTGAACTTGGAAAACCAGAATTTATTGAAGATAATTCGATTTCAGTAAATATAAAGAAAGACAAACTTGAAGTTATAGAGATTAAAGATAGTAATAATCCAAATCTGCAAATAATTAAATTAATAAAATCTTATGATTCTGGTGAGGGCACCCCCGTAGCTGATGTTATTAAAAATTCAAAACTAGATGAAATTGAAGCAAAAACAATTATTGTTAGCTTACTGAAATCTGGAGAAATATTTGAACCAAAAAAGGGAATTCTAAAATTGCTTGAGTAATTAAGCTAAAAATTTAAAAACTAATAAAGTATTTACTAAAAAATGACATTCAAATTAAATTTTGATAAAACTTCTGAAGAAGAAAATAGATTAAGCTTAGTCTACGAGCTTGAAGGTAAATTACCTGTTGATGGATATAGAATACAGCCGATTGAATTTGATTTTGAGAATCGAAATTTTAACGTAAAGTATTCAATAACTGGAAATTTTGTTGTTAACACAGATTTAGATTATTTACAAACAATGAATAATAGAACAAAAGGACTCCTACCTACAACTACTACTTCTATAGAACGGCTGAATGTTAAATTAAACAAACAAATTTATGTCGAAGTTAAGAGAATGTTGAATCTTTTAAATAATCCTCCTTCAACGCTCGATAATTTATCTGATTGATATTATGAAAACTCGATGTAAATGGCTTGATTTAACAAAAGAAGATTATATCAAATATCATGATAAAGATTGGGGTGTTCAAGAACACAACGATCGTAAACTTTTTGCTAAACTTATTTTAGATGGTGCACAAGCAGGACTTTCCTGGTATACTATTTTAAGAAAACGAGATAATTATCGAAAGGCATTTGATAATTGGGATTATAAAAAAATTGCAAAATATGATTCTAACAAAGAACTGGAATTGTTAAAGAATGAGGGAATTGTTAGAAACAAATTAAAAATAAAATCTGCAATTAAAAATGCTCAAACATTTATTAAAATTCGAGAAGAATTTGGAAGTTTTGATAATTATCTTTGGGGTTTTGTTAACTATAAACAAATTATAAATAAATTTAAATCCGTAGATGAAATTCCTTCCAAAACTGAACTATCTGATAAAATTAGTAAAGATTTGAAAAAGCGCGGGATGAATTTTGTAGGCTCTACAATCATTTATGCATTCATGCAAGCTGTTGGAATGGTTAATGATCATCAAGTTGATTGTTTTAGATATAAAGAAGTTCAATAATACATCTCTAATTCAAAACCTTCTTAAATGCCTCAAGAAACTCAAAAACATGGCTTGGAACTATACTTATGATCAATTGCTAAAGAAAGCATATTCATCTATTCCTAAAACTTCAAAAGAAACAAGTAGATTTGAAGTTCCAACAATTTCTGGAGGATTTGAAGGAAATAGAACTCACGTATCAAATCTTAAACAAATTGCTTCAAAATTAGGACGCGATATAAATCATTTAATGAAATTTTTATTGAAAGATTTAGCAACAACTGGTGAATGGAAGGGTAATAATTTCTACTTTGTAGGTAAGTTCAACTCTAGAATGTTAAATGAAAAAGTTGCAAAATATGTTAAAGAATTTGTAACATGCAATCAATGTGAAAAACCCGATACTGAAATACATAAAGAAAAAGGTATAACGTTCAAACAATGTCAAGCTTGCGGAGCTAGAAGTTCAACAAGATCATTAAAATAAAATGTTTTACTACAAAATACACAAAACAGAGTTTGGAACATTAATTGCAGTTTGTGATAACGAATTGAGCGGTAAAACTTTACAAAATAAAAAATTAGAAATATTCGTTAATCCTCGTTTTTATGGTAATGAACAAATCGGAGAAGAAATTATGGAATTAATAGATAATTCAAATGATGGAAATGTTATTGGAAATAATATTGTTAATCTTCTTTTGAAAAACAGAGTCATTACAAAAAATAACGTAATAAAAATTAATGGAATTGCTTATGCACAATTCTCAGTATTATAATAACATTGGCATAATTTTGAGAGTGGTATAAATTCCTACAAGAGCACCAACAATTATTTGATTGTAAGTGTGTCCCACAACATGTTCAAATTTTGTCCAGGCATCTTCCTTAAAATCAAAAACAACATCAAACATTTCATTAATATATTCCGAAGCCTTATCAAAATGAAATTTTAGATCAACAACTGTCTGTATTACAATGAGTGTAGTAACTACTGCTAGCATGAACAAATTTGTAACTCCGCCATCCAAAATATAAATTGCAGTGGTAGCAGAAGCCATAAACGCAGTATGTGAACTAGGCATACCTGCTTTGTTTCCATAACCTTTCCAAAAAACCTCAAGCGTAAGTTTTCTAAATCTAATTGAAACCAAAATCATTTTTATAAGTTGAGACAGTGCTCCCGAAATTAAACTAACTACCAATATTGGATGAATTAAAATTTCAAGAAATACATTCATAAAATTATTATGAGATATTAATTTATAAGGATTCCGAGATATTTATAAATAGATAATTTTGAACAGGTTCATAGCCCCGTAGTGTAGCGGTCAATCATCTCCGGTTCTGGGCCAGAGGACCCCGGTTCAAATCCGGGCGGGGCTAGATTTATATTAATCAAATAGTTACAAAATACATGAAAAAACTCCTGTTATTGTTATTACTTATCCCTACAGTTCTAAGCGCAAGCTATATCGCATCAGATCAAGTAACTTTAGCTGAAGGAGAATCTATAGTACTTGCAGGAAGAAATATTACCTTATTAGATGTTTTGTCAGAAACACAGATTAGAGTTGATGTTGATAACAACTGGGAAATCTTAGATCTCTACGAAAATAAATCAATAGATAAAGTAAATATTACGGTTAATGCAACAGTATATATCTCAGAACAAAAAACAAATTATGCTACTCTTTTGATTCATGTAATTCAAAGAATTGAATGTTATACTGATTTAGATTGTGATGATCAATTAAAATCTACAATTGATTCTTGTATGGAAAGCATAAACAAATGTTCATATGAAACTATTGCTTCCTGTACTGACAATGATGGTTATTGTCCCGAATTCTGCAGTAAACTAACAGATTATGATTGTGTATTGCAAGATAAATGTGAACGCGATTCAGAATGTGATGATGACAATCCCGGAACTACAGATAGTTGTGATGGATCCTATAATGAACAAGCTAGTTGTAGATATGAACCAATTACTGATTGTAAATCTGGTGATAATTTTTGCCCACTAGGTTGTAAAAATGACCAAAAACTTTACGGAACAATTCATGATGCTGATTGTTCAATAGATAATACTTGTTTAACTCATTTAGATTGTGTTGACGATGATGATGCGACAATTGATTTGTGTTCATTCAAATGAACTTACTGTAGAATGTAGAAGTAATGATAATTAGTGTCCAGCGGGTTGTTTTCTTCCAGATGATCCTGACTGTTATGTAAAAACTGAAGAATCTAAAATTAAAGAAATAACTAAAACTCTTAGTACTTGTTTAAATGAAGGAGCTATAGAAAACAAATATTTTTGTGATGGTAAAACTTGGAAACCTCAAAAAGCAGGTGGTACTTCATGTATTGGAGACTATCAATGTCAGTTAGGTGCGTGTAAATCTGACAATACTTGTTTATTGAAATCAGATATTTCAGAGCAACGCAAAAAATTATTAACTTCAATGGCTATTGCTGGATTATTAGCATTAATTGGAACATATCTCTATTATATATTCAAAATAAAAAATAAATTCTGAATAACAATCTTTAAAAGTTTAAAGAACTCGATAATATCACAATGATGATTGTTGGAGACAAAATTACAAAAGTTGACGCCAAACGCGGAAAACTTAAACGAGGACTTAAAATTGAAACTAAACCTGAAATCACAAAAATTTCAAGTGAAGAGATTTTTGCTGCAGGTGAAAAGAAAGAAGGAGCATTAGTTGATTTTACTTTCAATATATCCTATGGAAAATCTGGACATATTAATCTTGAAGGTTCATTATTCATAACTGGTGAAGATGAAGAATTAAAACAACTTCAAAAAGAATGGAAAAAGAACAAAAAAATTAATGATAATGTATTCCCTTCCCTATTAAATCGAATCTTTGAAGTTGGTTTAATAACTGCAATTCCACTATCAAAAACACTTGGACTTCCAGTACCCTTACAATTACCACGAGTAAATCCTAAGCAGTAAAACAACTTCTGCTTAGTGATTACATTTTTTAGTAATAAAAACCACACTACGAAAGACTTGAAGAAACTGTTATATATCTTTCTCTATACAAGTAATTATGGCAATTTTATGGTGGAAAAAAGGAAAAAGTTTTGAAATATTTTTGAGGGATAAGCCCGTTGAACTGTTACTTTGTCTTACTAGGCAAAACACAAATAAATATCCTTCTATGTTAGCTAAGGAAGCACGATGCACATACTCACACACTGTTCACTTACTTCAAAAGATGGAACAACAAGGTCTAGTTCGATTTGAAAAGAAAGGTCGACTTAAGATTGTCCAACTAACTGGAAAGGGTGAAAAGGTTGCAAATAAGTTTGAAGATCTTGGCAAATTATTAATGTAAGAATTTCGGTTCTTACATTAACTCTTCTAAAGAATCTATAGTTCTTGACAAGTAAACTTTAGTTCCTACAATTTTTACATTACCGTAATATGTTTTTATTCTATCATTTAGAGATACTTTTCCGGTAGATTCTGGATTATCCTTATTCCTAGTAAATTTTGGTAACTGAGCATAAATTGGCAGTCTTAATCCTAAGACTCTT
>LWDU01041218.1_pt1 | contig 14854 bp, 6 predicted proteins | sample 727161 | NCBI WGS metagenome assembly LWDU01 (sample SAMN04566230, study PRJNA314399) | hydrothermal vent metagenome | isolation source: deep sea hydrothermal plume seawater | place: Mexico: Gulf of California, Guaymas Basin | collected 2004-07-11 | reverse complement strand
TTGCGAAACTAAAAAATTATCTGATTATGCTAATTGTTCCTTTTTTGGGTGCTATCGGCAAAGGACTTTCAATATTGTAAAAATACACTCCATCAGAGCAAAGCGCACCATTTTTCATTTTACCATCCCACCGAAAATTCACTTTATTATCCTCAAACACTTTTTTGCCCCAACGCGTAAATATTTTAATGCTAAAATCTGTATCAAAGCAGTAATTGAGTTCAACATCAGGAATTTCAAAATAATCATTTATTCCATTACTATTTGGAGAAAATACATTAGGAATTACCGAATCAATTTCAAAAGTAGTTGGTTCGATAATTTCAAACTCAATTTGCAAAACTGCTGTATCGCTAATGCAAGCATCATCACGGCTTATAAAAGTAGCAGTAAAGGGAGAATATTCCATATCAATGCAAGTTGGCTTCCAGCATAAATCGGATATTGCAAGAGAGAAATTCTCATCTCCAACAAAATCATATTGCTGTACATTTACATCCTCTTCATTCTTGAAAGATTGTATTTGAAGCGATAAGTAATCTGAGACACTATTATAAATATCTTCATCTTTCGCACTTATTGGATAGCAGATTTTTTTACCAACTTCTACTGTGTATTTTAGTTTGATTGTATCGGTATATGCAGAATCCAATAGTGCAGCATTATCCGTCATTTCTGTTATACTGGGCGGATAATTAGTTGGCATTTTAAGGTTTATTTCCACTTCCAAAATGGAGGTATGATAGGCAAAGCAAGAAATATCTTTGGAATAAAAATAGACATAGTACGGACTACCACTCATATCCTGACAAAGTGGAGTCCAGCAGAAATTGGAGTTTACATTGGAAAGGGCACTGTCATTGAAAAAAGTGGCATTGTTGGATGTGCTATCCAATCCGTTATTAAATAAACTTAATTCACAATAAACCGACACAGAATCTTTGAGTATTTGCTGAAAAATATTCACATTAGAATCCAAATCTCTGGCTGCAATTTTTAGGCACATTTCCCTTTCAATAAAAGCATCATAGGAAAGTTGGAGAGTGTCATAATAGGGTAATTGTATTAGCATACTATAATTAGAATCGATAAAAATGCCATCTTCCAAATGCTCATCAATGGTAATAGTGGGCGCATTGTTCAGTTCGCAATCAATGGTTTCATACTGAATATCTTGAACCACTTCTCCAATTTTCCCCCAAACACCATTTAACTCTCTCCATTCTTCAATTCGAACTGAAAAAACATAAACTCCAATGGTTGAAGCGTAGGATGTAAGGTCCCCAGTAACGGCATCAATATACATATAACTTCCTATCCCCAAAGGATTATTGGTATTGTAACTGCTTGCCCAACTAATAGTATCGTAAGGAGCGGCTTTTGTAACAGGGCCTGCTGGCCAGTTAAAAGCATGGCAATCAAGTGGAGTAGCCAAAGAATAAGCCAAAGAATCTCCATCCGGATCTTTGGCATTAAAATTAAAGGTATGCACTTGCTCCTTGCACAAATAAGCATTGTGCGGATAATACTGATTCATCAAGGAATCGTATCCAAAAGTGGGGCTTGAATTCTGCAAAGAAGTAAAACCATTATTAGGGTCAGAAATTAGAATCTCCGATTTGTATGTTGTTCCTGCAGAAAGCGGATTATCGATATTGATTATTCCTGCATTTCTACAGCAAGTTTCCCAAGCAATATAATAGCCCTCACTAAAAAGGGAAAGTTCGATAGTGTCTTTGTAAATAAACTCCTCAACAGAAAGATTATCTGGCATAAAACAACTATCTCCAAAATTGAGGAATTGCTGAGAAACCAAGTCGAGAGAAAAGCCAAAACCGACAGTGTCATTTAGTCCATTAAAAACCTTTATCCCATTTACAGGATTAGGTAAATTCACCCCTCCTTGGTCGCGATAAATAATAAGGGTTACTTCATAATCTAAGTTATTTACCGCAGAAGCAGAAACACCCAAATATCGCATGCTGAGATAACCACCAACAATATGAGTAGAAAAACAGGAGAGAGAAAAAAGAAAAAAGAAAAAAGAGAATAGAAATTTCTTCATTACCGGATTAATGTTATCATTCCTACTGCCGATTTTTCTTCCCTTCCGAAAGTGCCTTTTCCAACATAATAAGCCGTCCAATTATATATACCACCCATTACCTCTTTATCCTTATATGTTCCATCCCAAGGGGTGAAATCATCACTTTCAAAAATCTTTTCTCCCCAACGATTGAACACCATAAAATGCAAACTATCTACTCCATCTGTGATAGGGATAAACATATCATTATTGCCATCATTGTTTGGGGTAAAAGCAGTTGGCGAGAAAAAGAAATACTCACAATCGTCCACTGTTACAGAGAAACTATCGGTTATCAAGCAGCCCTCCCCAGTAAGCATGTCAACTGCATAAAAACCAATATCGGTAACTACAATTTGTTTTGTTGTTTCTCCTGTATTCCAACTATAAGTTGCATTATCATTAGAGGGATTTAACACCAAAAGAAATCCTTTACAAATTTCAAAAACAGTATCGGTATTAGGGTAAATAATGGTTGCTATAAAAACAGTGTCTGTATTTACACAACCCAAAAGATTGGATACATTTAAGATATAATTTGTGCTGATATCTGGTGTTGCAATTGGATTTGCTTTTGTTGGATTATCTAATGAAGTAGTAGGAGTCCAACTATAAATAGTTCCACTTATTGGAGCGGAATTTCCTCCCAAAATAACACTTGCCCCTTTGCAAATAGTAGTATCTTCCCCCGCACCAACTAACATATTATTTACCGTTATAAGCAGAGAATCTTTCACATCACAACCCTGTATTGTGCTTAATTTTGCAATATAATAACCGCTTGTTATAGGAAAGGCTAGTGGGTTATAAATAGTAAAATCTGAAATATTGTTCATTGGCAGCCATGCGTAAGTAGCATTAGCAATTTGGGTTGCATTTAGCTGTATGCTATCTCCACAAATAATGTTTCTGTCTATTCCAGCATCAAAAAATGGAACAGCTGAAACCGAAACTAAAACAGTGTCAGTATTCTTGCAATTCTGATTATCGGTAACTTGTACAATATAAGTTTCAGTATTAGGCGGAAAAGCAGTTGGCATAGAAGTATTTGCATTTTGCAAAGTACTATTTGGAGACCAACTATAACTATTACCTCCACTAGCGGTAAGTTGTATGCTATCTCCCTCACACATTGTAGTGTCATTTCCGGCAAAAGCGTTGGGCAAAGGATTGATACTGATAGTGGCGGAACCTGTATTAGAACCGCATTTGTTTATGGCAGATACTTGCAAATTGCATTGTCCAGTTATTTGGTTCCAAGCAATAGTCATTTGGTTGTTTGGGGGCCGTCCAGCTGTAATAAGTATTTGGTGAGAATTGTACAAAATAACCTACCGTATCCCCAAAACAAACTGGTGCATTTGGCACTACATAAATAGAAGGAGGATTTATAAGTTGGACCGTAAAAGGAGGAGAAACAGGCCCAATGCATCCATAGTTAGTTTCCTGAACAGTAAAATTATAATTTCCAGCATTCCCATTAAAAAGTGCGCCAATAGCATTGGCAGGATTTAAGCCAGTTGAAATTGCTGGCCATACTTGTCCGTTTAATCGCCAAAGATAAGTGCTTCCCATTTGTGTTGGAGATACCCAAAGGGTAACGGCATCCCCTTGGCAAATCAAGGAATCGGTAGCATAAATATCAACAGGACTATCTGCCGGATGCCCAATAGTGAGCCGAATAACAGTGCCTAACTGATTGCCAGGAGTATTCGAACTAGTTGCTACAATTCGCATATAATACATTCCGGGCTGAATTCCCATTGAAAGTAAGGTGGTATAATCTGGAATAACAACCCACATATTTGTGTCAGAAGTTGCAGCAATACTACCCAACCCTGCTAAATTAACCCTACCAAAACTCATGGCATCCAATAGTTCAACTTGGAACTGATTTCCAGGATAATAAATAACACTGCAAGGTGGCATATTCACATCAATAGGGATAAGCGTGCTATCGCCAGAAGTTGCACTAATGCAGAATTGTAAATCCTGCCGATTATTGGTTTCAATATCACAATTTCTAATGCAAAATGGTCCCCAAACAGAAGTGTCATTGGCAATAGGATTAGTTGAACTTACTCTGATATAATAATTACATCCTTCCGGGACATTAGGCACTATACCGCTTACATTTCCAGGTAAATATGGGGCAATAGCAGGGTCGAAAGTTTGATTAGACGGCAGTTGCCCTATTTGAGTAGGATTAGCAAAACTTCCAGAGGAATCAGAAAGATAAGCAGTAAAAGTATTTCCAGAAAGATAAACGCCAATGGCATAAAAGGGAATATCAATAACACTCCCGACACAGACATCAGCTGTGTCCATTGTTACAACAGGAGGTGTTGGGCCTGTAATAATAGTATTTGGACAAACGGCTACCTCAAAGCAAACAGAAGCAAAACCTGTAATTTGAGGGGAAGGTGAAATACGGTTTACCCTTAGTTTGTAGCAAGTACTTGCTGTTGCCCAATTTGGAATCTGAATCATTAGCAGGGAAGATGTATTTGGATAAAACATAGTTGTTGTCCAAAGAGCTGTGGGGTTGGCAAAGTTTCCATTGGCATCCGAAAGCTCAATAAGGTATTGCCCACCACAAAGGGTGTCAGAAATTTCGTAACGGAAAATAAGATATGTTCCCTGACAAATAACACTATCAGAAAGGTAAGTAACATTAATATCGATTGGATTAGTAGTTTGGTTAAAATTTCCTACTAAGAAAATATCATCTACTCCAAATGATATGGAATTGGCCAATGTTGAACTGGCATTTACCCACCGGAAACCAAATCGTAAATCAAACACATTATTAAAGGCTGGATTCATTATCCTTTCGTTTTTCCAAAGCGTTTGACTATTGTATTGATTTCCAGTCGAAATCCAATTTCCTCCATCAATGCTGTAAAAAACCTCCGCATAAGCATTAGCAGAGCCCTCACATAAATAGAAAAAAGAAAATTCTATGCTATCAAAACCAAGGGTACAGAAACTCCTATCTAACACATAAAAATTATCGGAAGTTGAATTGGGCTGAAAATTAGCATTAGCTACATTTGTAGTTTGAGTAGTGTCAGTAATATGCAAATAATAGCCATTCGGATTTCCAATAGTTCCGGAAACAGTACTAGTTTGGCTAGTAGTATTTGGATAAATACCATTTCCATTATATTCATTATTGGTAATCCAAGAATTTACTCCTTGTGGCATACCGAAAGATGAGTCAGCAACAAAAAGGTTTGTTCCACTTTCAAAATCTTCATTAAAAATAAGTATGGCATTTTGCGACCAACTGAAAGTTGGACCTAACAAAATAACAAAAAAAAGAAAAAAATATTTTTTGCTTAAAAACTTCATATCTCTAGACTATACAAAGATATAAATTAATACGAAATTAGGGTAAAAAGGTTTAATTCAACTTTTCCAAAATCGCAATAGCCGATTTTGCAATAATTGTTCCAGGGCCAAAAACACCACTTACCCCTACCTTATACAAAAAATCATGATCTTGTTTTGGAATAACGCCCCCAGCAATTACTAAAATATCTTTTCGCCCTAATTTTTTCAAAGCAGTAATTACTTTTGGCAGAAGGGTTTTATGCCCTGCCGCTAAGGAAGAAATTCCCAAAATATGCACATCATTTTCAATGGCTTGTTTTGCCACCTCTTCTGGGGTTTGAAAAAGTGGGCTGATATCCACATCAAAGCCCAAATCGGCAAAGGAAGTGGCCACAATTTTTGCTCCTCTATCGTGCCCATCTTGCCCCATTTTCGCCACCATTATTCTTGGGCGTCTTCCTTTTTCTATGGCAAATTTATCAGCTAATTCTTGTGCCTTTTTAAAGTATTTATCATCCTGTATTTCCATTTTATATACGCCAGTTATTAGTGGGTTTTGGGCTTTATATCTTCCAAATACTTTTTCCAAAGCATCTGATATTTCTCCTAAAGTTGCTCTTTGCTTGGCAGCTTCAACTGCCAAACTTAGTAAATTTTTATCTTTCCTCTCGCATCCTTTTGTTAAAGCATCAAGTGCAGCATTTACTTTTTCGGTATTTCTTTCTTTTTTTAGTTTTTCTAATCTGCTTATTTGTGCTTTTCGCACAGCCGTATTATCTACTTTCAAAATATCGAAATCATTTTCTTCTTCCTTAATCTTATTGGCATTTACCCCAACTATTATGTCTTTCCCAGAATCAATTCTTGCTTGCTTTCTGGCAGCCGATTGCTCAATTCTCATTTTTGGAATTCCTGTTTCAATGGCTTTTGCCATACCGCCCAACTCTTCAATCTCCTCAAAATGTTGCCAAGATTTTTCCGCTATTTGAGCCGTAAGATATTCCACATAATACGATCCGCCCCATGGGTCAACCGTATCGCAAATACCAATACTATTTTGCAAATATATTTGCGTATCTCTTGCAATTTTTGCCGAAAAATCGGTAGGTAATGCAATTGCTTCATCAAGTGCATTGGTGTGCAAACTTTGCGTGCCTCCCATAACGGCAGCCATTGCTTCCACAGAGGTTCGCGTAATATTATTGAAAGGATCTTGCTCAGTTAAACTCCATCCACTTGTTTGGCAATGCGTCCTTAGAGCCATGGATTTAGGATTCTGAGGATTGAATTGCTTGATTAGTTTTGCCCAAAGCATTCTTGCAGCTCGCATCTTTGCAATTTCCATAAAATGGTTCATCCCAATTCCCCAAAAGAAGGAAAGTCGGGGAGCAAAATCATCAATTTTAAGTCCTGATTTTATTCCAGTTCTTACATATTCCAAGCCATCCGCCAAGGTGTAAGCTAATTCAATATCGGCAGTTGCGCCTGCTTCTTGCATATGATAACCTGAAATACTTATGCTATTAAATTTTGGCATATTTTTAGCTGTAAACTTGAAAATATCTGAAACGATACGCATGGAATACTTTGGTGGATAGATATAGGTATTTCGTACCATAAATTCTTTCAAAATATCATTTTGTATGGTGCCGTTTAGTTTTTCTAAATCCACTCCTTGTTCCTGAGCCGCTACAATATAAAAAGCCAAAATGGGTAAAACCGCCCCATTCATGGTCATGGAAACGGACATTTTGTCCAATGGAATTTCATTAAACAAAATTTTCATATCCAAAACAGAATCAATCGCCACTCCTGCCATTCCTACATCTCCTTCCACTCTTTTGTTGTCCGAATCATACCCTCTATGTGTGGCCAAATCGAAAGCAACTGAGAGTCCCTTTTGTCCTCCGGCTAAGTTCTTTTTGTAAAAGGCGTTGGATTCTTCTGCTGTTGAAAATCCTGCATATTGGCGAATGGTCCAAGGTCTGCTTACATACATGGTGGAATAAGGACCTCTTAAAAATGGCGGGATTCCAGCTACAAAATTATTGTACTTTTCTTCTTGATTGGTAAAACTATTTGGAATTTCAATTTGCTCGGCTGATAGCCAACTTTCCCTACTTTTTTGCTTTGCAATAGTTTCTTGTTTGATGTCAAAATTTTTCAAAAGTTCAGCTGTTAAGTGTTCGATAAAATAAGCGCCAGCCGTTGGGTCTTGCACTTTATCCAAAAAGCTTTCATTCCTTAAAATAGTTTGCTGATTTCTGGCCAATCGCTCGGAAAAATTAGAAGAGGATTTAAGGTTTGCATTATAGGAATTTACTAAAATACTATCCGTACCACCAAAAATAGCGGACATAAGAGCAGTTGTGCTTGCTATCAAATTGTTGTAGACATCTTCTTTTTTCTGATTTTTTATAGCGGTCTCTGCAAATATAAATGGTGCTTTGCCTTTTTTTTCTTTCCAAAGAATACGGAAAGCCCTGAGTTTGGCAATTTCCTGAAAATAATTTTCGCCAATAAAAAAATGAAATTGGATATTTCCTTTTACCTTTTTACCTTTTGAAAAAGCATCTTTTATTTGCTCTTTGGCCGTTTTCCCTTTTGCAAAAATAGTGGAACAAAAATTTGGATGAGAAAAATCCTCATTGCCATGAAAAGCACCATTAACAGTTTTATTTTCAATAAAATCTCCCCACTGTTTTACAAAATCAGGCGTATAATTTTTGAAATCAATACGGATGTGCTCAATAGAAATATCTTTTAATAATATTTCCAAGTTGTTAGGATTACTAAAACAAAGTGCGCTTACATCATTGCTGAGGGCTAAAAGGGTTTTTTCATTTGCCTTTTTTGCATCTATGCCATCAATAAGTTGACAAGTATGCCAAGTGGTTTCTTTTGGGATTGGAGGATTTTGATTTACTATATCTTGATGGTAAAAAGGAGAAACACCATCTTTACTAATTAAAGAGTTGAAATTTTTTCCTTTTAAATCTGCTATTATTTTCTCTTCCCAATCTTTTGCACTTTGAGATTTGAAATCCTCAAAAAGACTATTCATTTTCCTCTTTTTCTCTTACAATAAATAAATCTTCATTGTCTTTTTTCATCAAAAAACGCTCTCTTGCAAATCGTTCTTGCTCCTGTGGATTGTTATTCAAATTGTAAATTTTTGTGCTGTCTTTTTCTATTTCCTCTTTGTAAAACTCTTGTTGCTCTTTTAGATCTTTGAACTCATTATTCATTTTTATCTGGGTAATAATATCGAAAGTGTCGATAAAGAAAATCCAAATCAAAAAAACAATAAATGTAATTAGGTATTTGTTGCGCAAAGGAGCAGGAAGTTTTTGGTATAAATCTTTTATTTTTTTCACAGCAGCAAAATTAAATAAAAAAAGCCCATCATAAATGGACTTTCTTTATTGTTTATAAATCTATTCTCCCAAGAAAGGGTACTTGTAATCAGTAGCAGGTATAAATGTTTCTTTTATTGTTCTTGGAGAAACCCATCTTAATAAATTTAAGATTGATCCTGCCTTGTCATTTGTTCCAGATCCTCTAGCGCCACCAAAAGGTTGTTGTCCTACAACTGCACCGGTTGGCTTGTCATTAATGTAGAAGTTTCCTGCTGCATTTTCTAAGGCTTTTGTCGCATACTGAGCAGCATATCTGTCAACCGATAAAATAGCGCCTGTCAATGCATATTCTGAAGTGTTATCCACTAATTCCAATGTTTCTTCCCACTTGTCTGCATCATATACATAAATGCTCATTACTGGTCCGAATACTTCCTCAACCATAGTTTTGAACTTAGGGTCAGTAGTTACAATAATAGTTGGTTCAATAAAGTAACCTACTGATTTATCATAATTTCCTCCTGCAATAATCTCCGCATCATTAGCCGTTTTTGCATAGTCAATATAAGAAGCAATACTGTCAAATGCTTTTTCAGAAATTACTGCATTGATGAAGTTTGAAGTATCATCAGGAGCACCCATTTTGAAACTTTTACAATCAGCAACAATTTGAGTTTTTACATCTTCCCATAAATTAGAAGGTACATAAGCACGAGAAGCAGCTGAACATTTTTGTCCTTGATACTCAAAAGCACCTCTTGAAATAGCAGTGGCTACTTCAGCAGCTACTGCCGATTTGTGCGCAATAATGAAATCTTTACCTCCTGTTTCTCCAACTATTCTTGGGTATGATTTATACTTTTCAATGTTATTTCCAATGCCTTTCCAAAGCGTACGGAATACATCAGTACTTCCTGTAAAGTGTAAGCCTGCAAAGTTTTTATCTTCAAAAACAACCTTTGAAATTTCTTTACCACTTACCGTTACCATATTGATTACTCCATCAGGCAATCCTGCCGCTTGGAATATTTCCATGATCACCCCGGCAGAATAGATTTGTGTTTCTGCTGGTTTCCAAATTACTACATTCCCTAGCATTGCTGGTGCAGCACAAAGGTTAGCACAGATGGATGTGAAGTTGAATGGCGTAAGTGCAAATACAAATCCTTCCAGAGGTCTATGTTCCAATCGGTTCCACATTCCTGGTAATGATTCTGGTTGTTCTTTGTACAACTGACTCATGTACTGCACATTGAATTTAAAGAAATCAATCAATTCACAAGCGGCATCAATCTCAGCTTGCATTACATTTTTACTTTGTGCTAGCATTGTAGCTGCATTCAGTTTTGCACGGAATGGTCCTGCTAATAAATCAGCCGCTTTTAAGAAAATAGCTGCTCTGTGTTCCCAACTCATATTTGCCCACTGTGTGCGAGCTTTCATTGCGGCATCAATTGCATCACGCACTTCTTGTTCTCCTCCATAGTTGGAAGTCCCGATTACATGCCCATGCTCATGAGGGAGTGTTAAATTTCTTTTATCATTCGTAAATACTTGTTTATCGCCAATATACATTGGTACATCAACAGTAGTATTGTACATTCTTTTGTATTCTGCTAGTAATTCAGTTCGCTCAGGGCTCCCTGGAGCATATCCTTTTACTGGTTCGTTTACCGCTTTGGGTACATTATAAAATCCGTTTGACATTTTTTTTCTTTTAAGAGTTTGCAAAGATAAGGGATAGATGTGAGAAAATAGTAGATAGTAGATAGAAATCAGAATGGTTAATGTAACCATTTACTAATGTAGCAATGTAACAATAATAAAAAGGCAGGAAATGGGAGAAGTTTGTTTGAAAGTATTTTGTCAAAAGTTATTGCTAAATAAGGTTTATTTTTGGTGGACCTAAATGTACTTATTTCGAACTTCAAGATAATTCCTTCATTCTTATCCTCTCACCTGTTCTTACAAATAATTCAAATAATTGTTTTTTGAGTTTAAATTATTTTTAAATTTACCAAAGCTTTAAAGCAAAGAGAATGCGGGGGTTTGTTGGGCACTTTTTGAGTGGACTAATCTAGTAAAATATCATCCTCTCATTCCGACTTTTAAAAAACTGTTAGAATCATTATGTTTCGTTTTTTATGTTAATTTTACCCAAAAAGAATTACGACTTAAAATAGATTTCATGAAAAACAAGATTAAAATAATATTTGTTCTAGTTGTCGCTTTTACACTTTCAGCATCAACGACTTATGCAACTTGGATAAATATACAAATAACAACTGCTATATATGGCTATGAAATATCTTGGGATTTAACCGATAGCAATGGAACTGTTTTGGCATATGGTCCTTCAATTGGAGGATATTCAAATAACACCACATATAATCATTATGTTGATTTAGCAGACGATTGTTACAATATGAACATGTATGATTCCTATGGCGATGGGTGGAATGGAGGGACTTATAATATTCTAGATTCTGCTTCAGGAGTTATCTCTTATGCAAATGGAGGATTAGCTTATGGCTCTGCTGGGACTGATGTTGTGTGTATAGGGCCTTTTGGATGTACAAATCCATTAGCCATAAATTATGACTCCACTGCTTTGGTGAATAATGATTCTTGTATTTTTTCAACTTGCACAGATGTTACATTATATATGCAGGATTCTTATGGTAATGGATGGAATGGTAGTTTATGGACAATAACAGGTGTTATTGGAGGTAGTTTTGGTTCTTTTACACTTACCTCAGGATCTGCATCACAAGTCAGTTTTTGTTTACCAGATGATTGTTATGATATTAGCGTTACTCTTAATTCATATCCAGGTGATATCTCTTGGCAACTTATTGAAGATTCAACTGGTAATATTCTCGCTGAAGGATGTAATAGTACAAATCCATGTGCTTTTCTAGGATGTCCATATAATGGGCCAAATCTTTGTTTACCTGTAATTTGGGGATGTACAGATCCTTTTGCTTCTAATTTTGATTCTTTAGCTACATTAAATGATGGCTCTTGTTTATACCCTGGTTGTTTGGATTCAATAGCGATTAACTATTGTTCTGCATGTAATGTAAATGATAGCCTGTCTTGTATTTATCCCTCATGTCATACATTAGATTTTTGTGAGGATTTTGAGTCAGCAAATCTCATAACAAATGATTGGGTGATTAATAATGGTATTTATTCTTCTGTAGGGCTAACTATAACCAATGCTATTGTAGATACTATTAGTCTTGAATTTACAGGAGGAAGTGTAGTTTATGGTACACAACTTACTGAAACTGCTGCATTTTCTGATCCTGATCATATTTCAACAGCTACTATTTGTGTGGACATGAGCGGATCGGGAACGGTTGATTTGGCTTTTGAGGGAGAATTAAGTAGTAATATTCTTACTAATTGCGCCTGGTTTAGAGTTAGAGTAAACGGAACAGTTGTTGCTGATAAAAACGGAGTAACCGCTTTCAATGATGTAACAATGTCGGGTATAAATTCATATGCATATGATTTATCTGCTTATGCTGGTCAATCACAAGTATATGTAACATTTGAAGCTATGTGTAATTATAATTTAGCTTATGGTTCTCCTGGCTATGTATGGATAGACAATGTATGTGTATTTGATATTAATCCATGTACTTATTATAGCGCTTCTGCTACAATTATAGATGTGGATTGTAATGGAGATTCAACAGGTCAAGTTTCTATAAATGTTACTAATTTACCTACTTACCCTTCATTTGATACTTATGCTTGGTCAAATGGAATGACAACAGGATCAATTTCTGGTTTATCTGCTGGAACGTATATGTGTATAGTAAATGATTCGACCAATGGTTGTTCAGATACTGTTTCTGTTACAGTTACCGAACCATCAGTCATTTCAATTTCTGGGATTGTGATAGATGAATCTTTTCCTATGGCAGGTGACGGTTCTATTAATGTTACAGTAAGTGGTGGAACGCCTTGTGCAACCGATATCTACTTAGGAACATCAACAAATATTTCTGGAAGTTATAGTCTTAGTGCAGCATTATTTTATACTCAATATATTGAGAACAAAAGCGAATTAACTTTTCAGGCTACTGAACTTTCAGCTTTGGGACTTCAAGTTGGACAATCACTCTCTTCTGTTGGGTGGAACATTGCAACAGCTAGTGGCCAAGTTATGAATAGTTTAAATATTGATATTACTGAGTCAGGTGTAACAACCAATGTATACTTTGGGAATTATACAGCTGTTGTAGGATGGAATGATTTTACATTTTCTACGCCAGTTATTTGGAATGGTGGAGATATAGTTGTAACTACTTGTTTTGATAACTCATTTTATACTACCTATAATACTTGGTATTACACAACTACTTCATTTGTCAGTTGTAGTTATCTTTATCAAGGAATGACTTCTGGATCAATCTGTACAAATTCTACTACTACTACTACAAGTAATAGACCAAACACTCGCTTTGGGACAAATGGTATTGCTTATACTTTTGCTTGGAGTAATGGAGACACTACTGAGGATATAGATAGTCTTACAATGGGGCCTTATGTACTTACTGTAATTGATTGTAATGGTTGCATAGAAACTAATGCTTGGTTTGTAATGGTAAATACAGTGCCAGGATGTACAGACAGTAATGCATTTAATTACAATCCGTTAGCTAATATAGATGATAGTTCTTGCTTATATCTAGGCTGTACAGATACCTTAGCATTAAACTTTGATTCAACGGCTAATCTGAATGATAGCTCTTGTGTATATCCATGTTATTATTATGGATTGAATGATGTAGTGGTTGTTATTAATTCAGGTAATTGGGCTCATGAAATGTCTTGGGATGTTACTGATGCTAATGGTACTATTCTTGGCTCTGGTTCTGGCTATACTGCTATTAATACCGATTCTGTTGGTGTGCATACACTTTGTTTAACAGATGGTTGCTATAATTTCAATATGTATGATTCCTATGGAGATGGGTGGAATGGTGGTAATTATGTAATTTATGTTAATGGGGTTTCCATAGCAACTGGAGGATTATTATCTGGTTCATTTTCAACTGATCAATTTCAGGTTGGCACTTCTATTCCTTGTCCAATATTTGGCTGTACAGATTCTTTAGCTTCTAATTATAATATATTAGCTACGGTTGATGATAGCTCTTGTGTTTATTGTGTGGGAACTACTTTAACGCTTGAAATGTATGATTCTTATGGGGATGGCTGGAATGGCGCTTTTTTTGTATTACAAGAACTTGCAAGTTCTTCTGCGGCAATTTCAACAACACTAACAAATGGTTCTTATTAACCGTAAATAGTGGCACTTATCCTTATGAAGTTTCTTGGCATCTTTTAGATGCAAATGGCGATACTACACTTACAGGTGGAGCTCCTTTTAATGGGGGGTTAAATTTAAATTCATTTTGTATTATCGGGTGTATGGATTCTTTAGCATTGAATTATGATTCAACAGCTGTTCTCGCTGATAGTTGTATTTTTCCTATTTATGGATGTACCGATTCAAGTGCTTATAATTATGATTCAACAGCTGTTATAGATGATGGTTCTTGTGTTTATGCTCCTATTACAATGGCTAACTTATATTTCTCTGAATATGCGGAGGGGAGTTCATATAACAAGTATTTTGAGGTATATAATGCATCTAATGATACGGTATCTTTAGCTGATTATGCTTATCCAAGCGCTGCAAATGCAGTTACTACTCCAGGGGTTTATGAGTATTGGAATGATTTTGATGTAGGGGCAGTTGTAGCCCCTGGTGATGTATATATTGTAGCTCATCCATCTGCTGATCCAATTATTTTAGCGGAAGCTGATGAGTATCATTATTATTTAAGTAATGGAGATGATGGCTATGCATTAGTATATGGTAGTGATCCAGGAAGCCCTATGAGTCAAGCTAGTGGAGGTTATATAATTATGGATTGGTTAGGAGATTGGGATGGTGATCCAGGTTCTGGATGGAGTGTTGCTGGCGTAAGTAATGGAACTCAAAATCATACCTTGGTAAGAAAATGTTCTGTTACGCAAGGAAATACCA
>LWDU01035244.1_pt1 | contig 14857 bp, 12 predicted proteins | sample 727161 | NCBI WGS metagenome assembly LWDU01 (sample SAMN04566230, study PRJNA314399) | hydrothermal vent metagenome | isolation source: deep sea hydrothermal plume seawater | place: Mexico: Gulf of California, Guaymas Basin | collected 2004-07-11 | reverse complement strand
TGTTGTTGCCGTCTCTGTATGAAGGATTTGGATTAACAGCCCTTGAAGCCATGCAATATGGGGTGCCTGTGATCGGGTCTGACCGCAGTGCGATTCCGGAAGTCGTCGGTCAGGGAGGTATACTGGTTGATCCCCTATCTGTGGACAGCCTTTCAAAGGCAATGCGGGATGTTTCCACGGACCGGGAACTTCAGGCAACACTCAGCAGGCACGCACTTGAGCAGGCATCGAATTTTAGCTGGCAAAAGGCCGCGAAAGAGACCATGGCGGTATTTATCCGGGTTGTGGCTTAGACTGCGTAGATAACTTTGACTTCACTTCCTGGCTGATCGCAAGGGCAACTGGCAGCCAGACCAGCAGCCAAATGAAATTGACTTTTCTCACAAGCTTGTCTCCATCGACGATGAGGCAGACAAGCCCGTACACCAGCAAAGGCATGACAAGCACAAGATCGGCATTGCTGTTGCGTACTAAAACGAAAGCCAAGCGACCTAGTAAGGCAAAAAACAAAGCCAGACCAACGAGCCCACCGTAAAATACCGTGGAAAGATAGATACTATGTGGATGGTCGAACACAAGGTGCTGATAGTGAACTTCAGGATTGGCGGCAATGCCGTATCCGAACAACAGATTATCTTGAGGCAGTCTTCGAGTCACCTCCTGCCAGATTTCAGGTCTGAAGCTGGTTGATCTTTCCAACAGGCTCTCGTGGTAACCTAACATCCAGATTATGGTGAGAATGGCTAGCAGAACAAGAATTGCCAGACCGCATTGAAATAACTTGTGTTTAAACGTAGATTTTGAAGAAACGAAAATCAAGGTGAAAAATGCAGCAACAATTCCAACCCAAACGCTACGCGTTTGGGTGTAGATAATGCCGATCAGAATGATGCTCATCATTAAGACGATCAATATGCCCAGGATGCGATCTTTGCACTGCGATAGAAAAGACAGTGAGAGTACGAAGACAGTGCCATAAGAGAGGGCACTGATGACAGGGTTGCTCACACCGCCCATGGAATACATCCTGTCGTCTTCCGGCGTTTCATAACCTAAAGTTTGGAACAGGTGAATGGAATAACAAATCGAAATTGATGCAGATACAAGAAGCAGGAGCAGAAATAATTCTACTAACCTCGGAAATCTCAGCTCAAGTAATGAAAAGCTAAAGACGAATGTGATGATTAACAGAATATAAGCCAGATAAAGCCCAAGGGATTTCAAACTGGGATTGGCCGACCAGAGCGCACTGAGAGCCATGTAAATCAAAAAGCAAACGACATACAACAGTGTGGTTTTACTTTGCCTGACAACCTGGGAGAATTCCTTCGTCGTCAGCAAAGCCAGCACTGACAAACCGATCAGGTAGGAAGGGAAATAAACGACAACACTGGATTTTGCAAGAAAGTAGGTGATTGGCAGTAACAATACGGAAACCAGTAACACGTGAAAAATCACACTGCGAACATTCGATAAAAAAATGATTAGCCCCAAAAGCAGACGGTGATGTAATGATCTCTTATAATAACGTATCAGAAATGTTGCGTGAGCAATTTTTGTACATTATAAACTTTATAGAACATTTAGTTTAGAGAATAAACGTTGACAATGATTAGAAAATGCCTGTTTCCTGCCGCCGGGTATGGCACACGGTTTTTACCCGCGACGAAAGCAATGCCCAAGGAGATGCTGCCTATCGTTAACAAACCGCTTATTCAATATGGTGTTGAAGAAGCAATTGATGCGGGACTTTATCAGATTGGATTTATTTCCGGCAGAGGCAAGCGTGCTATTGAGGATCATTTTGACATTTCCTATGAATTGGAACACCAGATATCGGGAACACCCAAAGAGGCACTGCTATCACAGATTCGAGAAATAATTAGTTCATGTACCTTTTCCTATACCCGGCAGGTTGAAATGCAGGGTCTCGGACATGCCATCCTCACTGGTGAGAACCTGATAGGAGATGAACCGTTCGCTGTGCTGTTAGCTGACGATTATTGTGCCAATGGGCAAGAAGGTGTGTTGAAGCAAATGGTTAAACTGTTTGACCAGCATCAATGTACTATCGTTGCAATAGAGGAAGTGCCTGTGTCACAGACTGAGAGTTACGGCATCGTTTCCGGGCGGGAAATTGAGGATCGTCTGTATGAGGTCGATGATATGGTTGAGAAGCCGAAGCCAGAGGATGCGCCTTCAAACATGGCCATTATTGGTCGGTATATACTGACGCCTGACATTTTTGATGTGTTAAGAAACACCAAACCGGGTCGGGCTGGCGAAATTCAGATCACGGATGCGATTGCTACCCAGGCCAAGAATGGCAAGGTGTTGGCGTACAAGTTCCACGGGAAAAGGTTTGACTGTGGCAGTATTGAGGGGTTTGTCGAGGCAACAAACTTCGTATACGAGAATTACTACACCAAGGGCAGTAACTACCCGGCCCCAAAAGTATGAGAATGACAATAGTCGGGACTGGTTATGTCGGTTTAGTGACAGGTGCCTGTTTTGCTGAAATGGGTAATCACGTCACTTGTGTTGATATTGACCATGCGAAGCTGGCAAAACTTCGGGAAGGCATTGTGCCTATTCATGAACCGGGATTAGCAAAACTGCTGGAAAGGAACATGAAGGCAGGCAGGATTGACTTTTCTACAAAGTTGGAAGATTCCATCAGCCATTCTAAAGTTATCTTTATAGCGGTGGGTACGCCTCCGAAGGAAGATGGCCGTGCAGACCTTTCACATGTATTGGCGGTGGCACGGGAGATAGGGGAGAAGTTATCCAACCCGGCAGTTGTCGTCGATAAGTCTACTGTACCCGTCGGTACCGCTGATAAAGTGGCTGGTGAAATAAGGGCTGCCATGAAGAGAAAAGGCATCAAAATAGAATTCGATGTTGTGAGTAATCCTGAGTTTCTCAAAGAGGGTGCCGCGATAGAGGATTTTATGTCTCCAGATCGAATCGTAATAGGTACTGTCGTTGAGTCCAGCAAGCAGATAATGAGAGAGTTGTATGCGCCATTTTCACGCAATCATGACAAGATTCAGTTTATGGGCGTGCGCGATGCGGAAATGACCAAGTACGCTGCAAACGCGATGCTGGCGACTAAAATATCGTTCATGAACGAGATTGCACTGATGTGCGACGAATATGGTGTTGATGTTGAACAGGTGCGTAAGGGGATTGGTTCTGATCCCAGGATAGGCTACTCGTTCATCTACCCGGGTGCGGGGTACGGAGGTTCTTGCTTCCCGAAAGATGTTCGGGCGTTAATCTCCATGGCAGGTGATTGTGGGGTAGAAGCACATATTTTCAATGCAGTTGAAGCTCGCAATCAGCAGCAGAAAACAGTTCTGCTGCAAAAGATAGTGAAACGACTCGGTGAAGATCTCAGTGGAAAGACCGTAGCGATATGGGGTCTGGCGTTTAAACCGGAGACTGACGATGTACGAGAAGCCTCTGCTCTTGTGATGATTCGGGGGCTGCTTGAAAAAAATGCACGGGTTGCAGCATTTGATCCACAAGCGAAGGAAACAGCTAAAAATGAGCTCGATGATATAGCTGAAGAGATAACATTTGTTGACGAAATGTACGATGCTATCGACGGTGCCGATGTGCTTGTAGTGATGACCGAATGGAAGCAGTTCCGGCAACCCGACTTCGACCTTATTTCGAAAAAGCTGAAAGTGAAAGTTATTTTTGATGGCAGGAATATTTACGATCCTCAAAAGGTTGCAGAACATGGCTTGGAATATGTCGGGATCGGACGCGGATCCGGGAGGTAGTTTTTGGCGATTCTAGTGACCGGTGCAGCGGGGTTTATAGGGTTTCATGTCACACAGAAATTGCTTGATCGCGGTAACAGTGTCATCGGGATTGACAATCTGAATAACTACTATGACGTGTCTCTTAAACAAGCAAGATTAGAAAACATTGCCTCGCGGGATAGCAAGAAACAATTCAGTTTCAAAAAAATCGACATCGTTGATAGCGAACAACTCCAAAGCATAGCCAGAGATCATGAGGTTACAGCGATTGTTCATTTAGCTGCCCAGGCTGGGGTCAGATATTCAATCGAAAACCCCCAGGCCTATATTCAGTCAAATGTTGTCGGCTTTATGAATGTGTTGGACTTGAGTAGAACCTCAGAGGTGGAACATTTAGTCTACGCCTCTTCCAGTTCGGTCTATGGAAATAACGCGAAAGTTCCTTTTTCTACCATTGATGCTGTAGATCACCCCATATCCATGTATGCCGCCACCAAAAAATCCAATGAGCTGATGGCGCACGTATACAGCCACCTCCATAAAATTCCAACGACTGGGCTTAGATTCTTTACCGTATACGGTCCATGGGGCAGGCCGGATATGTCACCTTTTATCTTTGCTGATGCGATTTTTAACAACCGGGTGATCAAACTATTCAACCACGGCAAGCACCAAAGAGATTTTACCTATGTCGATGATATCGTTGATGGGGTTATCAGTGTTTTGGACAAACCACCTGGCAATGATGAGGAAGATTCTGCACCGTACAGCGTTTACAACATTGGCAACAACCAACCCGTTGAGCTGCTGGACTATGTCCGTGCGCTGGAAAACACCATCGGCAAACAAGCTCGCACAGAATTGGTTCCGCTACAGCCCGGCGATGTTGTCACGACCTATGCTGACATTGATGATTTACGTCATAGGTTTGGTTTCGAACCTGAAACACCCCTTGATATAGGCATAGGTAAGTTCGTGAAGTGGTATAAGGCGTATTACGGTTACCCGTAAACAGCAGTAAGTAGCTATGCTCGAAGCTGCATTGCATAATTGCTAAACTGTCCTTGATTCTTAACATAAGCAAAACTCTCTATGACACAGATTGTCCCTGTAATTCTCTCCGGTGGTTCAGGCACACGCCTATGGCCACTATCACGAGAACATTACCCGAAACAGTTATTACCATTAGTTAATGAAACAACGATGTTACAAGATACATTGCTGAGAATGGAAGGTGTTGATTCGGCTGCCCCATTGGTTATCTGTAATGATGATCATCGTTTTTTGGTAGCTGAACAGATCCATCAACTCGGCATCGAAGCATCCTCTATTGTTCTCGAGCCTTGTGGTCGAAATACCGCACCTGCGATCGGCATTGCCGCACTGTTACAAAGTGATCCAGACGCGGTGTTACTGATACTTGCGGCTGATCATGTAATCGATGATGTTGAGCAGTTTCACAGGCATGTGGAAGAAGGGAAGATTCTGGCTCAGAGTGGCTATATGGTGACATTCGGCATCGTGCCGCAAGGTCCTGAGACGGGTTATGGCTATATTCAATCCGGTGTGGCCATTGATGGTACGGCACAATCAGTTTCCAGCTTTGTTGAGAAACCTGATCAGCAAACTGCAATAAAATATCTTGCTGAAGGGAACTACTACTGGAACAGTGGCATGTTCATGTTTCGCGCAGACCGTTACCTGCAGGAACTGGCCAGGCATCAACCCGAGATGCTGAAGTCTTGTCGCCTTGCTCTGGAAAAAGCGCAAAAGGACCTGGATTTCACCCGGTTGGATAAGAAGAGTTTTAGCCAATGTCCGAGTGATTCTATCGACTATGCTGTGATGGAAAAAACCGATAAGGCGGCTGTTATCCCGATGGATGTTGGCTGGAATGATGTCGGTTCCTGGTCCTCGTTGTGGGAAGTGAGTGAAAAAGATGCAGATGGTAACCGCTTTGTGGGTGATGTCATTAGCACTAACTCGTCCAATAATTATGTTCATGCCCGTGAGAGACTGGTGACCCTTGTGGGTGTTGACGACATCGTGGTTGTCGATACAGCAGACGCGATCTTAGTCGCGAGAAAGGACAAGGTTCAGGATGTAAAAACCGTCGTCAACAGACTTAACAAACTGGAGCGAGCTGAAACCCAACTACATAGAAAAGTCTATCGACCCTGGGGTCATTATGACAGTGTCGACGGAGATGAAGGATTTCAAGTTAAGCGAATCACGGTTAACCCGGGTGCGAGCTTAAGCCTTCAAAAACACCATCACCGTGCAGAACACTGGATTGTGGTTTCCGGCAGCGCCGAAGTTACCTGTGGTGAGGATGTGTTTCTAGTCAGCAAGAACGAGTCGACTTATATTCCGATTGGCGAGAAACATCGATTAAGAAATCCCGGTAAGATTCCCCTGAAGCTTATTGAAGTACAGTCAGGCGATTACCTGAATGAAGATGATATCGTCAGATTTGACGACATATACGGCAGGGACTAGCTTTTCGACCGCCATTCTCAGAAGGCGCCACGTTCTTCGAGTATTTGAACCAGCCGTTCCACACAATCTTCAACGGAGATTTCATGTGTGGGTAAGACAACATCGGGACTTGTCGGTATGTCATATGGCAAATTGACACCCGGTATCGTTTCCAGCCCATCGACGTCAATCGCATCGTAAACTCCATCCTGATCCCTGGTTCGACAGATTTCCAGAGGTGCACTTAAATAGACTTCGATAAAGTCATTGCCAACAGAATCACGTGCCTTTTGGCGAACTTCCTGGCTTGGTGCAACAAAAGAGCAGATTGCGATAAAACCTGCCTGGTTCATTAGTTTGGCGATCTCGATACTCCGGCGAAGGTTCTCTGAGCGTGCTTCCGCACCAAAGCCAAGATCTTTGCTTGGACCCAGGCGCATATTCTGGCCATCCAGAACAAAGGCTGTGCGACCCAGGTCGAACAGCTTCCTTTCAAGCGCATAAGCGATGGTGCTTTTCCCTGAACCCGTTAACCCCGTCAGCAGTAAAGTCTTTGGTTTTTGGCCCAGTCGTATTTGACGCTCGTCAGGGGAAATTAAACTGTCACTTGATTTAAGAAGTTCGCTCCTGGCGCTCCTGTCCCAATGTGACTGGGCATCTTCGGGTACAGTGCCAATAATCATGCCTGCGCCGACCGTCACGTTAGTCAGACGGTCAATGATGATAAAGGCGCCGGTACCCGGGTTCGCCTTGTAAGCATCGAACGCGATTCGTTGAGAGAGTGTGACCTCACAGCGGCCTATTTCATTGAGACCCAGAACTTCCGCAGGCTCCTGTTCTAATGTGTTCACATCAATCTTGAAGCGGATACTGGAAATCGAACCGCTGGTTTTTTTTGTGGTTTGTTTGAATAAGTATTGTTTCCCGGGTTGCAGGGGTTGTTCATCCATCCAAACAATTTGGGCGTCGACTTTATCACCGAAGTAGGGTGCATCATTGGGGCGGATCAACATATCGCCTCGACTGATGTCGATCTCGTCTTCCATGGTCAAGGTAACGGCGAGTGGGGGATAGGCTTCTTCCAGCTCACCATCGTAGGTCACGATAGAGGCGATTGTGCTGGTCTTGCGGGAAGGTAATACCATGATCTGGTCACCTTTCCTGACGATGCCTGATGCGACGGTGCCGCAAAACCCACGGAAATCGAGATTGGGCCGATTAACGTACTGAACCGGGAACCGAAAGTTAGTGAGGTTCTTGTCGGATGAAATTTGAATGTTTTCCAGAACGGTCATTAAAGGAGCGCCTTCGTACCAGGGCATGGCATCACTTTTTTTGACGACATTGTCCCCTTTCAGTGCGGAAATTGGGAGATATCTCACCTCACCCATGTCCAGCTGACTGGAAAATTTGGCATAGTCGTTTTTAATGTGCTGGTAAACAGACTCTGAATAATCCATAAGATCCATTTTGTTGATGGCGACTATAATATGTTTGATACCGAGTAGCGTCGCAATAAATGTATGACGCTTGGTCTGGGTGAGAACGCCGTGTCGCGCGTCGATTAGGATAATTGCAAGATCACAGGTTGAGGCACCTGTCGCCATGTTGCGTGTGTACTGCTCGTGTCCAGGTGTATCTGCAATAATAAATTTTCTTTTTGCTGTTGAAAAATAACGATAGGCGACATCGATGGTAATGCCCTGTTCACGTTCCGCCTGCAGACCATCAACCAGAAGTGCCAGATCCAGGCCATCTGCAACGGTACCTATTTTTGCTGAATCTGCCTTGACGGCTTCCAGTTGATCTTCGTAAATCAGTTTCGAGTCGTGCAGCAGTCTCCCAATTAACGTACTTTTCCCATCGTCGACGCTGCCACAGGTCAGCATACGCAGCAGTTCTTTCTGCTCATGCTGTATCAGGTATTCATCTATGTTGGTTGCGATCAATTCTGATTGATGGCTCACTAGAAATACCCCTCACGCTTTTTTTGTTCCATCGAACCCGCCTGATCGCTGTCGATGAGTCGACCCTGCCGTTCTGATGTAGTCGCCAAAAGCATCTCTTGAATAATTTCCGGCAGGGTCGTCGCATTTGATTCAACTGCGCCAGTGAGGGGATAGCACCCCAGCGTGCGAAAACGCACCATTTTCATTTGTGGCTCCTCACCTTCTTCCAATGGCATGCGCTCATCATCCACCATAATCCAGGTGCCATCCCGCCAGACAACGGGGCGTTGTTTAGCCAGGTACAATGGTACGATGGGGATATTTTCCATATGGATGTACTGCCATACATCCAGCTCCGTCCAGTTGGAAATTGGAAAGACCCGTATCGACTCACCTTTATTGTGCTCACTGTTGTAGATGTTCCATAACTCCGGGCGCTGATTTTTTGGATCCCAGTGGTGATATTTGTCCCGAAAGCTATAAACGCGCTCCTTGGCTCTGGATTTCTCTTCGTCACGACGAGCACCGCCAAACACTGCATCGAACTGATACTTATTAAGCCCCTGTTTTAGACCTTCTGTTTTCATAATGTCGGTGTGTTTTGCGCTACCGTGGGTAAACGGGCCAACGCCCGCGTCTACGCCTTCCTGATTGATGTGAACTATTAACTCCAGACCCAGGTTTTTAGCGAGCTTATTGCGAAATTCGATCATCTCTCTAAACTTCCAGGTTGTATCAACATGCATCAGAGGAAATGGTGGTTTGCCAGGATAGAAGGCCTTCATTGCCAAATTCAACATCACGGAAGAATCTTTACCGATGGAGTAGAGCATGACTGGATTATCGAATTCGGCAGCGACTTCACGAATGATGTGAATACTCTCGGCTTCGAGCTCTTTTAGATGAGTTAAGCGATAGTCCGGCATAAAAATAAGGAGTCTGAACCAAGGATTGCGCAATATAAGAGATATGTACTATCCACTCAACGACTGATCTGTTGTTAGCTAATAACCTGGAAGCATGAGAAGCTGCATGATCCTTGAATCCTCACATGAGTTCCGTATATCTCTTGACTCACCTGCCTCAATCGGTACAATTCGCTCTCCCTTCAAGACGGGTGTTTAGCTCAGTTGGGAGAGCGACGGCCTTACAAGCCGTAGGTCGCAGGTTCGACCCCTGCAACACCCACCAAATTCTTATGTAGAGTTACACGGAGCGGTAGTTCAGCTGGTTAGAATATCGGCCTGTCACGCCGGGGGTCGCGGGTTCGAATCCCGTCCGCTCCGCCAATTCCACCTTTAAGTCTCTGTTTAATAAGGGATTATTTTTTCAGCGACCTATGTGTCGCGATGCTGGTGCTTCCGTCTGCATGCGGCACATCTTCCTGGATGCGCCTTAGGTTCTCTTGTAAGTCGAAGTAACTAGATAATCTGAAGAATAACCATTCGCTTAACAAATTCGCGTCATTCTGTGTTATTTCTGCGTCGGCTGGTCAATGGGTATAACGTGATAAGCCGTATTTTACTCGGGCTCAGGTCCCGTCCCATCCCTGGTATCAACAAAACGTTTTGGTGTCGTACCAATGAAAGCCCCTGATCCGTCACTGCTAAACCAACCGGTAATGTCCACGATCACATCAGTAGGTACATTGCTGAACAGACACACTGATCCATCATTGCCAATAGGTGCCACGACATTGTTGGCTACCACCTGTGTTGAAACGAAGTTCAGGTTGGATGCAAACGGACGAGACACACCGCAAGGCCAGACAGTCACAAAACCATCGATTTCGGGATTAACAATCGTGACATTCAACGCCGCCGCCGTCGCTGTGACGGGAACCTGTTGGCTCGCACCAGCTACCGTCAGGGTGATGTTGTGGATCGGCACTGACAGTTCGTCGACCGACGTTATCACACCTGTTCTACCACCTGTACCATCACGTGTATCTACCAATCTGGTCGGAGTTGTTCCTGTGAACGACTGTCCAGGGAACCAGCCTGCCAGATCCACAACGATATCGGTTGATACGAGTGAGTACAAACACACGGTACCCGCATTGCTAACGGGTGCTATTACCCCATTTGCCACGATCTGGGACTCGGTGTAGTTCACATTAGATGACTGGGGCCGTGCAACATCACAAGGCCACAGTGTAACGAACCCTGCCGCCGATGGTTGTACTACAGTTACGTTCAATGCTATTGCGCTTATCATTGAAGGGATTGTTGTTGACACACCTGCAGCATCAAGCACTGCCAGGTCGGTCACCTGGATTGTAAGGGGGCTACTTTCTTCTACCTGACCCAGTACACCACCCGTGCCATCTCTCGTGTCTACGAGTCGAGTGGGAGTCGCACCTACATAGGCGGTGCCCTCAAACCATCCTGCTATATCGACAATCAAGTCCGTCTCATGAAGAGAATAGAAGCAAACCGAGCCCGGAGTGCCTATAGACGCTATCACTCCGTTGGGAACAATATCACCGGCCACAAAGTTGACATTAGATGCGTTTGGACGCTCGACCCCACAGGGCCATACCGTGATAAAACCTGACTCTGTTGGATCTACAGCAGTGACGTTCAGCGAAACTGCCGTGGCGTTGGCAGGCACGCCCAGGAATCCACCAAAGGGGGAACTGAGCTGCTGCCCCACCACAGGGAGTTCAATCACCGCAGGTGGAGTTAAACGCACCCTGAACCTGCTGGCATCCAGTGGAAATGCATCGTCAGCATCAACAACGCCATCATTGTCGTCGTCCTCGTCACAAGCGTTACCCATGCCGTCGCCATCGGTGTTTAGCTGATCAGCATTGGAAACAGATGGACAATTGTCGGTTGAATCTGGAATGCCATCCATATCTGCATCTGGTTCGTCTTCCTCCTCTACCGCGCCTTGTGAAACCCAATCTATGACGAGTTGAATACTGCTGTCGCTCAAAGTACCCCCAAGCGGCATGCGAGCGTTTAGTCCCGTGCCTAAAATCTTTCTAACCAGATAACTGGCATCGGGATCATTGGGTTTTATATAGTCCAGGGTAGGCATTTGACCAGATGGTACATTGACGATCTGATTGAATGACTGCCCTGCGCTCAAATTCGGGGGTTGGCTGCCGTTGTGGCAACCCGATAGTGCACAGGAAGGAGTAAACACCTGGGTCTGGACATCGTCCAAATCTACGGCATTTGCCAGATTTGACACAGCAATGATGAAAACTGTCATTATAGCGTTGCTGGAAAACCTGTGACCTATGTTCATCACTCGTTCGTAACTCTTTGCACAAGGGTAGCAATTATATCACGAAAATTCGTCGTCGCCAGTCACCAGATGACCGTAACAGCCCAACTCAGAGTCAACAGCAAGATAAGATGCCCCACTACTATTTAACCAGGCCAACCCATCACGACCTTGCAACAATGCAATCGAACTTATAGATCCGGCTACAACTGCCTTATCTGCAGCGACGCTAACACTTAACAAACTATCAACGGGCCAACCGGTTCTAGGATTAATCAGATGGCTGAACCTCTTGCCTTCAATATCAAAGAACCTCTCGTAACCGCCGCTTGTCGCCAGTGCCCCACTGTGTAATTGAGTAACCGCGATGGGGTTCTCTGCTTTTGTGGGGTGTACAATTCCGATTCGCCAGGGTTTGTTGTCGGGTTGAGGACCAACAATTGAGATATCGCCTCCCAGATTGACAAGTCCATGTATGATGGACGCAGACCTGGCAAGAATAGACAAGGCGTCCGCTGCATATTCTTTTACCACACCGCCAAAGTCCAGCTCCATACCCCGTATAGATAGATACACGGTATCTGCAGTCATTTTAACCTTGGTCCAGCCAACGAGATCGAGACATTTCTCGATTTCTGTCTCCAGAGGTATGCACAGTTGCTCCTTGTTCCACACGCGTCGCAGCACACCAGAGGTGATATCGAAGAGTCCATCACTTTGTTCAAAACAGACACCTGCATAGTGCAATATCGCACGGGTTTCCTGGTCAATGGTGACTGGTTTTGTTCCCGCTGATTGATTGATGCGACCAGTGACGCTATCTGAGCGGTATCGCGAATATTTCTGTTCGAAACGTTTTGCTTCTTCGATGCACCGCATTGCGACCTGCTCCACATGCTGTCGCTTTATCCCATAGAATCTTAGTTCACATGGGCAACCCATGGCGTGAAAAGGAAATTGGTACAATTCCATCGAAAAACACTCTTATGATAAGGTCTACGCTTCCCTGGATGGGCGGCTAGAATCTGATATCGAAGCCGATAGATGCCAGGGTAAAATTGACAAGGGCAGGATGTTCAAACTCTGAATCTGACAAGCCGTATTTCTTAGCGCTGATGTAACGGTCAAAGCTAGCGGTTATCGCCCAGTTGTTGTGATTCACAATACCTTTCAAACCGAATGTAAAAGCACCATAAGTTGACAATCGGTAGTCACTGGATTGGTTGACCGTGAGCGGCAAGGTAAAATCATCAAAAGGCAAGTAGAAATCTGCCTCCCGTTGACTGTAGTAACGAACACTCGGCACAATCTGGAAACTGGCGCCAAGATTCTGGTGCCAGGCAGTTTGTAAGGTATGTGAATGTACGCCGAAGTCGTCCTCATAATAACGATAGTCGAGGTGCCATGCACCATTACTCTTTTCCGCGTACCGGCGATAGCGCAGGCTCACTGCCCATTCGGATCGTTCATCTGGTCGGACGTCACGTAATTTATAGGGATCTGCTAAATAGCCATCATGCTTCGTCAGGCTGATACCAGACTGGAGCACTGAGGTTTTGTTCAGAACCTGGGTCCAACCAATGGTGAAGGACCCGCTATGTTTGTTTTCTTTCTCAACCCGACCGAATAACAGTGCGTCAGTTGGTTCTATAACATCACTGGAATAGCTCAATCCTACCGCGAGGGTCGCCAGTTTTTGATTGAAATCCCACTCACCGGACAGTATGACTGCATCTGCTTCATAGTCGTTCTCTTGCGAATGAGACATTCCAATCCCCATATACCCATTGTCAAAGTAACGATGGGTTGTTGCGCCGATCTCTGTCCGCGATTCCCTGATCGTCGCCCCGCTCATGATCAGGGCGGGCTGGCCATCAAGTCCCTCCACAGTGCCCTGGGGCGAGGCCCCGCTCATGGTCTCACGTGATGTATTGAATGAAAAACCCCAGTTTCTACCCATTGGTGTGAGTACGTGAAACTGGTGAATGTCAATTTCATACCGCTCATCACTACCTGTCAATACTTTATGTGCTGGTATATCACCCTCCTTATAGGATGATGTCATTATCGATAGTTCTGTTTCGACGGGTTGCGTCACCGCGAATGCTGGCAGCGACAAGGCTGCACTCGTTAATGCCAGAATAGGCGAGGGTTTGCCTTTTGTTTTCATGTGCTAATTACAACCACAACCTGCACCTGCTACTTCGCTGCCGCCTGATGAGGCTTCTTTGCTAAAGTAGACCTGTCGATAAAGCGCGGAACCTAACTTGCCAACTTCGAGCTGCATTTCAGGCCTCGCCAGAGCGCCCCGTTCCCAGGGTTGAACCGATTGACAAGAACTCAACCCAAGAAGAATCATTACCAGGATCAATCTATTCATCCTGGTTTATCAATCCTTTGATATGATCACGAATCATACGCATGTCACCTTGTTTGAAGCCGGTATGAGCCAACGTGATTTTTCGGGCCCGATCAATAACAAAGGAACTGGGCATACCGGGAAGTTGATAAATTTCTGCGACCTGACCTTTCGAATCGCTAAGCACCCTGTAGTTTACTGGAAATCGACGTAAAAAGCGGACAGCATCTTGCTCTTGCTCATCCAAATTGATTGCAATCACGGCGAACTGATCTGTACCTAGTTCCGCCTGCAACTCAACGATTTGAGGTAGTGAAATTCGGCAGGGCCCACACCAGGAGGCCCAAAAATCAAGATAAATAACCTTGCCTTTAAAATCAGCGAGACCGACCTCTTGTACACCATCCAAAATCGGTAAGGAAAAAAATGGAGCGATATCGCCTTCCTTTACTGCGAAGGCGGTCATGCACCAGGAGCAAAGCACTGTGAGCAACAGGGGTTTCATTATGCCTACTTTAATGTATTAGAGAATAAGTGACTGATTACTCACTCTAGCGTACAAAACGCCCACATAAGGTTAAAGTTGCTCACCATTTAGAGTTTCTCAGCGATTGTGAGACAGGTTCTGATTTTTAGACAATGTATCTCGCCTCGTCGTTTGTCAACAAGTATCGATGTAAAAACAGACCCATTCAACACACAACATCGAACACTATAACGGATCAATAAAGTCAATGTGCCCCGACCACACGACGGCTGTACCATTCCCTTGCGAACGACCGAGGAATTTAACTTTTTTGGATAATGCGGGGCCTATTGCAATGCGAGAATTGCAGTAAGTATGAGGTTGTTTTTACTGTGGTGCCGGTCCCGTCCCATCCCGGGTATCGACAAACCGTTCCGGTGTTGTACCCACGAATGCACCTTATGCATCAGCGCTAAACCAGCCGGAAACATCAACAATCACATCGGTCGGTACGTTGCTGTAAAGACACACTGAGCCATCATTTCCGATAGGGGCGACCACGTTGTTGGCAACAATCTGACCTGCCACAAAATTC
>LWDU01035250.1_pt1 | contig 14859 bp, 18 predicted proteins | sample 727161 | NCBI WGS metagenome assembly LWDU01 (sample SAMN04566230, study PRJNA314399) | hydrothermal vent metagenome | isolation source: deep sea hydrothermal plume seawater | place: Mexico: Gulf of California, Guaymas Basin | collected 2004-07-11 | reverse complement strand
GGAAGAACGACTAGATTATTAATATTCACTATTGTTTCCAGCCCATTTAACAATTTAATTCATCAACGCAGCGTATTTGTCGAGCAGCGGTAAGACTACGTCGGCGCCCTCCGAAGGCAACGGCAAGATTCCCCGCAGTGCGCCGAGATCGGAATGGGCCTTCAGGTCCTCCGCGTTAGCACCGCGTGCGTAGAACATGCTCAACGCAATACTTGCAGGATCGCGACCAATTTTGACGCACGCATCCCTAATCTTGGTAAGCCCAGAGTCGATACTATACGCGCCGCCCAAAGGCAGCCAACCGTCACAGAACTCAGCAATGTGCGCTGCAGTTTTCGGTCCCACCGAGCCGCCCATCAGAATCGGCGGATGCGGTCGCTGCGTCGGCTTTGGCCAGGCCCAGCTTTTCTCGAACTCTATGTGTTCTCCTTGGTAGCTTGCCTCATCCTGCGTCCACAGTTCCTTCATCAATAGAATTTTTTCGCGTAGCAGTTCGCGTCGCTGGTTAAAGACAACACCATGATTGCGCATTTCTTCGACGCACCAGCCGTAACCAACGCCGAATTCAAATCGGCCGTTGGAAATCATGTCCACGCTCGCCACCTCTTTGGCCAGCCAGATGGGATCGCGTTGCGCAACGAGGGTAATACCTGTACCGAGACGAATTGTCTCAGTCACGGCGGCGCAGGCTGCGAGTCCGACAAACTGATCGTGTGCACGCCAATACATTTCCGGAAGCGGTGGCGCGCCCTTTCTGCCACCCCAAGGCGTCTCGCGACTGACGGGGATGTGACTTCGAATCCACGGGCTTCAACTTCCTTTGCAAGCTGAATCGGCTGAATTGACTTGTCCGTTGGGAAGATCATGACTCCAATTTTCACGACATACCTCCTTGTGCTGGGGCAGCTGGTTTTAATGCAAAAAACGCAAACAGAGCAATGATCACGCTCAGTTGCTCAAACGATAACAGAGTCGAATTCCTACAAGCGACATCCGATCCTACAACGTGCCAGACAATTGTCAAAGAGGAAGCGCCGTTTGTGTCGCCCCTGAAGTCCTTGACGCTGAAGCTACCAGCCAGAGGAATTTACTCGCCGTAAGCGTTCCAGTAGGCACGAATAAAACGATAGATAAAAATACCACAGTACAGCACAGCGGAAGCGATCACGATGCCAAAGGTGGATATCCAAATGAATGATGCTATGTCCATTTACCAAAGTGATAGCAGTAGTAGCAGAATGGTGAGTACTAAAAACCTAATCCAAGGCTTCATTAGTAGTTAACAGAGCATAGCTTCTAAGGCTGATAGTGCGCCTGTAGAGCCACACTACGGAGGGTGTATAAAGAACTTTGGGGTAGGGCATATCACCCCGCCCCAATGCCTCCGATAAAAACTAACAACCCTCTCTAACTAGCTGTAGATATCATAGAGTGGGTGTGATCGAAAGGTTGCCAACTAACAGCTTTTCCATCTTTTACAACGCACATATGAATTGTCTCGCTTGTTTTCCCACCTGCAGTAATCTTCCCATGCATAAAGAGTGTGTCACCTGATTCATAGAAACCAATCGGCTCTAAGCCGAAATCAGGTCAGACTTCCGTCAGTTTTTCTAGAAAGTTTTGGATAAAATCTGATGCTCCATGGTATACGCGACCATTTGGCATATGCTCTGGTACGGTACCAACCCAATCTTGTGCAAACAGCGATGCTCATTGTTCCATGTCGTCCTCACCAAAATCGGCGTAGGTACCTTGAATTACATCTAAGTTGCTTATATTACTCTCCAAAAAAGTAACCTGTAGGTTTAAGTAATAATAATGTATCAGAACATCTTATTAGCAAGTAGTTAACCAGCTTGTGGATGGTTCTGCCAAACAGGAATAAGATAGTGGGATGAAAATTCTGGATTCCATCCTTTGTGGCTTTTTAAGTAAACCACAAATAGCTAAGAACATAAGCGTTTGGTACCCTGCGATTTGGATTAAAGATAACGGGATGAAACACATTTACACATTCCTCTGCCTGATCCTGCGTAGTGATAATTTATGACAGTCTCATTTCGAACGATTGCAGAATGTCCAGATGTTCAGCCTTATGCTGAGTGTTGTGGGATCGATCTATCGAAAGAATTGACGAGAACAGATATTGAATTTATTCGTTGTGGGCTCCTGAAACATGAGCTGTTGTTGTTTCGAAATCAAAATGCCTTAACCCCTGAGAAAGAAGTGGTCTTTAACAAATCATTTGGATGGCATGATCCAAATCAGACAGAGTATTTGTTTGGCTTTGGTGCCCCGGGCACAGAGCATAAGGTAAGTGGTGGGGCCCAACTACCAGAGTGCCCTGAGGTTTCTGTACTCGGTAATGTAATGCTTGAAAATTACTATGGCATCAAGGAAACGCAACTAATTCCTGTTCTTGGTTATACATTCTCAGGCTGGCATGCAGACGGTTTACACGATATGCACCGCGGCCTACCGATACTAACAACGATGTATAACCCGATGAAGTGGCAGACTCGTGGGGGAGGACAAACGTTGTTCACCTCTGGAGTGAAAGCGCTGGAACGTTTGGAAACCGATCTTATTGATGAATTGAGGGAGTGTGTTGTAGCGTACATGCGATCACCGAATGACGAATATCCTGACGAGTCTCGTCGTATAAATTCAGGCCCCTCCTATATGACAGATGATGGAACCCGCCGAGTAGGATTTGGCGCTGATCCTCACGATGCCTCAGCAGGTCTCCGAGATTTCACACTGACACATGAACATGCTATTGGTGGTGGCCGGCATCCTTGTATATATAGACACCCAGTGACCGGGCAAGAATCTCTGTATGTTTCTCCTTGCAAATCTGTGTATCTACTAGATGCTACGAGTGGAGAAGTTCGGCATGACATAGAAGAGACTGTTGAACTTTTGAGTAAAGCTTTATGGCCGAGCGCAAAAACAGGAGTCCGATACGAGCATCACTGGAAGGAAGGTGATTTCGTCGCGTGGTTGAATACACTAACTTTACACAGCGCTACCGATCCGGTGAACATTGATGGATCAAGATTAATGCATCGAGTAAGGTTATCAACACCAATAGCTGAAGAATGTTGTTGACTTGGCCGAAAGGTTTACAGTTTTAGTGGGATGTTGGGAATGAAACACATCTACGCATTCCTCTGTCTCTCCCTGATTAGCAATGTTGTATATGCAGATTCAATGAGGTGCAACCTGAACCATCAGTGACTACGGGAATTGGAGATAAATTATGGCCTTGAAGAAATTAACCGGCGGTTGCCTTTGTGGTTCTGTACGGTACTCCATCTCCGAAAAACCACAACGCGGCTACATATGCCATTGCCGATTTTGCCAGAAACAGACAGGCATGGGCGCAAGACCGGCAATATCTGTGGATAGAGCGTCGGTAGAAATTCGTGGTGGCAGCGTGGGCCAATACAAACACGTAATTCCTGGCCATGGTCGCGCTATTTTCCCGATGTTTTGTAATAAATGCGGAACGAATTTAGGCTCCACTCTGGAGAGGTTTCCAGACGTCCAAATCATAAACATCGGAACCCTCGACAATCCTGACGATGTCGAAGTGACAATGGAGATGTTCAGTGACGAGGCCTTATCTTGCACAGCACATATGTCCTCACACACGGTATACCATCGACATCGACTCAACGAGGATGGGAGTGCTGCGAATCCAAAGATTTTCGACTGAAGTATTCTTCCACACTAGTTATTGACGACAGTAATGCAGAGCGGTTTACAGTTTTAGTTGCATGTTAATGAAACTACACAGCATCTGTAAGAAACTACATAGTCAAAACGCAACCTTATATTCTTGAATTGTATTGCCACCATCGACTATCAGTAGTTGCCCAGTCACATAGCTAGCTTCTTCACTTGCTAGAAATACAGCTACGTTACCAACTTCTTCCGGAGTACCAGAGCGCCCAATTGGTGTAAATTTTCCGGCTTCAATCTCGCTATCACCGCTCGACGCGGTCTCAATCCATCCTGGACCAATACAATTAACCGTTACATTATTAGGACCTGACTCAATGGCAAGTGAGCGTGTCATTCCTAACATACCCGCTTTCGCTGCACTATAAACGGAACTTCCTGCAATCCCTACGCTAGGCCCGGTTACTGAAGATATATTAATAATCCGACCATAATTACGTTCCATCATTCCAGGAAGTACAGCACGTGTAACCATGAACGCGCTAGTAAGATTAATGTCGATACCATAACGCCATTGTTCATCACTAACTTCATGGAATAACGTACTGGGTTCATCTCGCCCAATCTGGACCATACCAGCGTTGTTAATGACAATCTCTATTGGACCAAGAACATTTTCAATTTGCTCAATTAGAGAATTAACTGCCGTACTATCAGTAAGATCTGCAGTTTGCGAGAAAACATCTTCGCTAGTTCCTTTGATCTCATCACACCGTTGATTAATCCGATCAGTTGTTGATGTAATCGCAACTCTTGCTCCGACTGAGTACAACAGTCGCGCTGTCGCAAAACCAATACCGTCTGGACTCCCAGCACCGGTAACTAATGCCACTCTATTTTTGACTCCGCTCATAATAATATTCCTGATAAAGCTATTAACAAGATTATGATGTCGGTAACTTTTTCTGCTTTGCTGTGTTTACGCTACACGATTCAGATTTCTAAGGGTCCACAGCCCATATTATGGCCAGAATTACTACGAAAGCTACGAAGACGAATCCTGCACCACCGCCTATCCCTAGCACCCTTAAAACTGCATTCCGTTTACGCTTTGCTTGTTCTTCTGGCATAGCAGAAATTTACCAGAAACAAGTGGCGAGCAAGGTATGTGGACCTGATACCATATCTCGTACTACAGAACAGCAAAGGAAGGAACAATGAAAAAGCTATCCGTCATTCGCTTCAAGCCCAAGCCTGAGTGCTTCGATGAATTTCTTGAAAATGTCCGTGCAAATTCACGCGAGAACAGAACCGCTAACCCACCCACCCACTACTTAATGACCCACGGTGACGAGATTTATGCAATTGCCATTCGTGACGCCGATGCCCTTCAAGAAAGCGCATCAAAGGGTGTGAACTGGCTCGATACCCAGCGCCACCTACTGCAGGAGTGGAATGACGTAGACAGGCATACGCTGCCGGTGACGGGTGATCTTGTCGAGGACTGACTGGCACCTCTTACAGGCCTTCTGGATAACCCACTGCGAACAATAAACGGAGATAAAAGCTATGAAATATGCCGTAATGTCGACTTGGAAACACACGAATCCAATTGACTGAGACAATGTGAAGCTCCCGGTAGATGCGACACCGGAAGGAACAACGGTACAGTGGTTCGCAATTGATGAGCATAATCATGGTTCATTTGTTACTTAGCCCTCTCAGGAAGTGTACGAAGGTTTCAAGGCAAAACTTGAAGAGTGGCGAAAAGAGCAAGTTGTCACACTGGATGTAGAAAAGACTATGGAAGCGGTTAGGCCTATTCATGTCGCCGTAGAGAATTAGTAGGCACTAAATAAAGCGGTTCACAAGTAGTTAACCTGTTAACCGTACCTAATAGCTAAATGACAGGGTTTCCTGCTCTTCATACACTCAAAACTGATTGTCTCAATGCGATACCAATTGGCATTTGCAACCCTCATAACAGCGGCAACGCTGGCTAGCTTCAATGGAGTCTTTATCCGTGCACTAGCAGATATGACAGATTGGCAGATTGTATTTTGGCGACACCTGCTGATCGGATTAATGTTGTGCTTGGGCCTTACGTTATCCTACCGATCGGGTGTTATAAATGCTTTCAAGAAAATTGGCTGGCTAGGCATTTTCGGAGCCGTAGCTTTTGGACTAAGTCTACTCTTTCTGACTATGGCGCTTCACAATTCGCCGATTGCGGACGTCATGTTTACTCTTGCATTAATTCCGATCCTAACAGCCTTGATTGCCTGGGCTACTTTACGGGAAAGAATTCAGAAAGTTACCTGGATCGCTATGATCGGAGCTGCAATTGGTGTCGCATTGATGGTCGTTGGTCATCTAAATGGAGGTAGTATGAAAGGTGCCGGCCTAGGCATTGGATGTGCAGTCACCGTTTCCATATTTGCTGTCATTCTTCGCTGGGGTCGCGATCTAAACATGATCCCCATGTTTGCGGTGGGTAGTCTTATAGCAGCTGCAATTGCGCTTCCTTTCTCATTTAACGGTCCTTCGTTGAGTAGCGGAAATATCGTAATTCTTTTCTTATGGGGTGGTCTAGTTTCTCCGATTTATTATTCGCTCTTTGTTGTGGCATCTCGACATATCCCTGCAGCAGAGTTCATGTTAGTAGTGCCTTTAGAAACAATTTTGTCTGTACTCTTAGCTTGGTTAGTGCTAGCCGAGATTCCAAGCACTAATTCTCTGCTTGGAGGCATCATTGTTATTACTGCGGTAAGTGGGATGGTCATTTATAGAATTTACCAGCGACCTCGAGCACATACACTCTTACCACCTTGATGTTCTTATTTTGTTGGAGAATTGTCGTTTTGTTGGATCGTTACTCATGTTATCGAGCTTCGCTTGATGGGCCAGTCATTCAGAACCGATGATACTGGATCAGTTCAGAACATCTGACCGTATGTTCCCAGATTCACGCGGCTATACTGTGCTGGCATCGAGCCCAAAACTAAATGCTCAATACACTCACAATGAAAAAGGGAGAAAGCCTGATTTACAAAGTAGTTGTTTCCCAGTTCACCAAAATGCTGGAAAATCTTCTGGCCATCCTAGATGAGACCGCAAAGTATGCAGATGAGAAGAAGTTCGATGTCGAAGATCTTCTGCAATTCCGCCTGTCACCAGACCAGTTCAACCTGATGCGTCAGTTGCAGATTGCCTGTGATACGGCAAAGTTCGGTGCCGCCCGCCTGACGGATACCGAAAAGAATGCTCCGGAGCATGTCGATTCTGAGAAGACTTTGAGCGAGATCAAGGCGCGCATCGAAAGCGTTATCTCATATCTGGGCAGCTTCTCACCCGAGGACTTTGCAGACTCTGTGGAGCAGCGGATCACCCAGCCTCGCTGGAAAGGAAAGTCGCTTTCGGGTCAGGAATACCTGATCCAGCATTTAGCCCCGAACTTCTACTTCCACATAACAACGGCCTACGCGATCCTGCGTCACAACGGCGTCAACATCGGCAAGAAGATCTACCTGGGGGCCTTGCCCTATCGCGAGGCAACGTGACGGGGTGGATACCGGTTCCATGTACAACGATCATGCCCTTCTCGAAATCATTGGTAGCCTCGGTGTAAATACCGAACACACCGAGGCCGTCAGCAAAGCCAGGCGTAACCAGAGCAATGCCCAGAATCAACGCAACATATTGAAGGTGGTTCTTCGAAAGTTGTTGCCAATATCCAACTTCTTTGCGCGAGGCACAATCTTAAGACAGGCGCGCGGTTTGAATGAGCGTCAATCAGCGAGATGCGGCGTTCGATGTACCTGAAGGGCTGTAGTCAAGTAGTGTTTTTAATGTTTAAGCACCACGACGAATGATGTTGTGAACTTCAACAATCTCAGGTTCGCCGGGATTCATACCCATTTCTGACAATATTGGCTGGAGGCGAGCACCAAAAGCGTCTAGGTGTTCTTTTGAGTCGAATAGCACAGAGACTTTCATTTGGTCTCCCGATCCGAAGCACACCTCAAGTTCGAGTCCCGATGCTGGATGGATACCTTCTTCGTATAGACGTGCAACGATCGCATCATACTGCTCTGCCGTCATTGAGGGGGGTGAAAAACGAACTAATACGCTCATGAGCAATCTCCTTATTATGTATTTTAAATGGGTTAACGGACTAACTGACGAATAACCTGCATTTCCAATTTATCATTATACAAGTGGTTCGCAATTGATGAGCATAATCACGGCTCATTTGCCACTTAGCCTTTCATCCGATTACTGTTTCCGTCGTCTCCCTGACTTAACTGGTGCTATTGTCCAAAGTTGCTTGTGGATGCTTCTGCCAAACAGGGATAAGATAGCAGGATGAAACATTTCTGTTCATATCTCCTTGCTATCGTATTTCTGACACTAGCCTCGGTAGCGAGCTCTTTTGATGATGATGGTGTTCTCATCGTAGATGTCTGATGGAATAGGATTCATCAAATAAATGGACGGATATGGGTGGAATATCTTGATCTTCCTATGAGGTTTGATCGTGGGTTGTTCTTTAGGGCACCGATGGATCAAAGTCCGTTATTACTGGACACAGAATAAGATTAGACACCTCAGAGATCACAACTAATATGAAAACATAAATCTTTAAACTCTCCCCCACATCCCTATGTCTATTTGTGTTTGAGTGAAAAAAGATAGCTCTCTACATTTCTTTGTGGTGAACTTAGAGAATCTTTTTCTATAAGATAGGAACTAAGAAATTACCCATGCTAACAATCACAGCAATCATTCACGCAAAGAAAGGTCATGAAGAGACGGTCCGGCAAGCTCTTCTAGATCACGCAGCCAATGTAGAAAGAGACGAACCAAACACAATCGGTTTTTATATCTCACAAGACCCAAATGATCCTTGCGTCTTTGCGACTTATGAGCGATTCACAGACCAAGAAGCGATGGACAACCACAACAATTCAGAATCTGTTGCTAAGTTTTTTGCCATCGCTGGGCCAATCCTTGATGGGGATGTGACCTTGCTGACTGCAGAAGAGATATCTTTTAAAGGCTAGAAGCTAACTAATCCAGCAGTATGGTTGGCACTTTTTAGTGGGATGTTGGTAATGAAACTTATCGACCTACACAAACGGTACATCGAGTGGTGGCAGAGAAAACTGGGTATTTCAGACTACGCACTACTTTGGCTGTCTTTTTTCAAAGGTATTTTGATGGCGTTACTTGTTATATGGCTGGTTAAATAGCCTCAAATTGATGAACAAACAAGATTAATATCTATCCCAACCTTCTCACCAAATCCTCCGCCCTTAAATGCGCATAACGCCTCTCTATTTGCCGTTACCGTTCCGGTAGGCACGAATGCGGCGATGGACAACAACTCCACACCAGACCACTGCAGCAGTAATCACGAGGCCGAAGTTTAAAATCAAAACGAATGACCAAATGTCCATTCACGCAGAAGAGAGATAGGATAGGTCGAGCCACATTGTGACTGATTTTGAGCTTTCTATTAAGGAAGGAAAGCTTGATGCTTTCAAAGCAATAGTAAATACCATGATCGAAATGACCGATGTGAACGAACCCAACACAGTAGTCTATGAATGGTATATCAACGAAGATGGCAGCGAGTGTCACTTACTTGAAACTTTCAAGGACTCTGACGCATTCATGGTCCACTTGGGAAACGTCAGCCACATGGTGTGACATACTTTTTGAATTCGCAACCATGACCAGAGCTAAAATATATGGCAGTCTATCCGTCGAACTACAACAGGCTCTAGACCCGTTGGGTGTCCAGTATTTTGCGCATTTTGATGGAGTCACTCGCTAACTAGTTACCACGGCGATATCAGTAGCAGCAGAAGGGTGAGTGCTAAAAACCTAGTGCAAGGATTCATACACACACCACTAGACTACCTACACTTTCACATTAAGAAGGGGATCATTACGACCCACTTTTTGTTTGACTACCTGACCACTCATTCTACAAAATCAAAGTCATACCCACTCGCCTGTAGATGCTTCTAGCCAGCTATCACCAGCCCTTGCGCCACTTCTTATTGTCTTTAAGTTCTTCTAACAGAAATGCGATGTGCCGTTTGGCTAACGACGCACCTCATCACGCAGACGATCTGATCGTTTTTGGGTCCTGAGCGTTCCAGCGATTTCAGCTCGAAGTGCTTAGCACGGTCAACGGGTTTGACAGCTGTCTACTTTGAGTTTTGAAGGTTACTTATTACCAAGGCGATATCAGGAGAGCAGAAGGGTGAGTAAAAATTATCTAATACATCGCTTCATTATGAGTGTGATTTAAGCGGGTGGAGCCAGAGGTTCAAAAGTGTATACATCATGGTGATCCACGTACTGTTCGACCATAGCCTGAAACTCCGGGCTGCCTAGACGTTTCCCCATAGCCTCCATGTCAACGTCAAATAGTGTAATTAGGCCAGTATGTTCATCCACACGACCTACTTTAGTCTGACTCTCGTCACAAAAATCGGCGCGTTCTTCGTCAGCATCAAAAAGTGACTTCCAGTCTTCGTAGCTTGCTTTAAGGTGTGCAATGACTAAGACATTCATGGTGATTCTCCAGTTGATCAGTATGATTACAGCGTGGAAATGCAAGTCTATATGTTGTTGGTCAACAGAGCATAGTAGTTAACCAGAACATCGATTCTAAGGCTGATGGTGTGCCTGTACAGCTACACTCCTATTAACCTTGCAACTTCCATAATGGTTGATTGACTGGGAATCCTGCTCTAAATCTATTAACTTTTAGCTACAGACTACATCTCTGACTAATACTGAATTTTATGATTTGTCGTTTGTGATAGGTTCCTTTTATCCAAGAGAAGAAGTCACCTATCCGAAACATAATTCCGTACTTCTTTCTCAAGACAGAATACGCAACTTTAATAGTTTCAGGTTCATCAACCAAATTGGCTACCGCATAAGACCAACCACCTTTTGGTTTGCCACTGTAAGTACAAATCCCAACTTTCACTTCGGGAAAGTTTCTTATTCTCTTAACCTTGCCTACATTCATCAGGGAGAATACATAGTAGTCATTTGTTTCGCCTTCCTGTGCAAACCAAACAGGAGTATTTACAAAACTACCGTCTCTTTTACGTGTAGATAGGTTGATGTATTTCTCTTGATTGGAAATCATTTGCATCTCTTAATAATATCCTACACCCTCACGCGCCTTTCTAATCATCAGTCATCCGCAGACTTCTGTTGTAACCGCCGAAGTCCTTTGAACAGAAAGACCTTCCAGATAACCCAAATTGTTACCAGAGGTAGCAGTGTGAATATGAGCCACAATGATGTCTTATCCACGCTCACCCTTTCGCCTCAATACCTTTTTGATCAACCACCACGCAGGTATAACTGGTATGCACCACAGCACTGCTGCAAGGAAAGTTAAGTTGAATAGATTGCTTACTGTCATACACAGCAGTAAGAACGCCACATTCTGTACGATGTTCGACTTCCCGATGTTCCAACGATCAGTTGCTTTTGTTGGTTCGTTACTCATGCTATCGCGCTTCGCTAGATGGACCAGTCATTATGAACCGATGGTACAGGATCAGGTCAGAAAATCTGACCGTTACTTCAGACTAACTGATGAACTTTAGTAGTTGATATTCCCACCTGCTTAGCTATCTTTCTAAGCGACATTCCTTCCTGTCTATGCCTCTTTATCTTGGTTACCGTAATAGGTGGTACTGGTGATAGTCCAAGTCGTTTAAGCCATTCTGGTGACCAGTTAAGGGCAATACCCTGTAATAGTCAAAAGATTGCAGGAGAATGTTCGGAAGAGCCCTAAATAATAGTGTTTTGGCATTAAAGGTCCCTCTCTGTAAGGCTCAGAAAAGGCTTTATTTATAGACTTTTTTAATACCTCTCAATTTAAAGAATTGAAGTACGTAAACTTCAGTTTTATCAGAAACTCTCTATTTATAGAGATTCCAGTATCTGTCCATCTGGACCTTTGTCTTGTTATCAGCTTAGTCTCTCTGTCAAATTATCTGCTCTGGTTGCCTCTCAGTAACAGGAATAAGATAGCGGTATGACACGTCTCATGTTGTTGGTTGTAGTGATATGCATACCTCTACTCCTGGCTCAATCCTGCGGAGGCGGTGGAACAATCGTTCGAACCAGTTAAATTCCGGCGCTTACTGTACTATGCGCTGCACGATTATCGGCCACGCAAATTAGTGAAAGTCCCCCCTAGAATTCAACCACTTGTCGAAGATGGATTGGTAGACGAAGTGATCGGCCGCTTAATGAGCGGCAAAGAAGCGGATGTTTACGTGGTACGATCAGCGGGTGAAGTTCGTTGTGCCAAGGTATACAAAGACGCCGCGACTCGAAGTTTTAAACAGGCGGTACAGTATCAGGAAGGCCGTAAAGTTAGAAATACACGAAGCGCACGAGCAATGGAACGCGGCTCCAAGTTCGGCAAACAACGGCAAGAACAAACCTGGCACACTGCCGAAGTTGACGCTCTGGGCCTATTGGCCAATACCGAGGTTAGAGTGCCTGAGATCCATGGCCTTTTCGACGGTGTACTGCTTATGGAACTAATAACCGATGCTGATGGCTACGTAGCACCGCGACTTGCCGACATATCAATGGCTTCCGAAGAAGCGATTGAAAATCACGTGATAATTATTGATTTTGTCAAGAAAATGCTTTGTATAAGCATGGTTCACGGTGATCTATCGGAATTTAATGTGTTGGTCGATGCCAATGGTCCGGTGATTATTGATCTGCCACAGGCGGTTGATGCCTCGGCCAATAATCATGCCCAAGAAATGTTAGTTCGCGACGTACGCAACATCAACAATTACTGCGGTCAGTTCGCCCCGCAACTTTTACATAACCGCAGCGCGCACGAAATGTGGGCCTTGTATGAAAAAGGCGAACTCTATGAAGATACCCCGCTGATCGGCATTCACCCGGAAGATACTCACCAGGCTGATGTGGGTGCCGTAGTCAGTGAGATTAAATCTGTATTGGCGGAAGAAGCCAAACGGCAACAACGACTTAACGAATCTGAACATTAGTTTCTTGAGTGCGTGGCAAATCACGATCGACGAATATTTACCCTAAGAAACCCCCAACCAATGAAATTATTGATCCGCAATTTAGGCAGCAGCATCTCGGAAGCGACTCTCCTGCAGATGTTTGAAAAACATGGTGCAGTACAGTACTGCACGGTCGTTATGGATAAAAAAACTAGCAAGTCGAAAGGCTTTGCTTTCGTCGAAATGCCGAAAGTTGGCGAAGCCAAGGCTGCTATGCAGGCCTTGAACGGCACGAAAATCGGGGACAACAAACTTCGAGTGAAAAAGGCTGAATATCGGTCAGAAAATCAAGATTAGCGGCGTATAAAAAGTTATCTTCCAAAAATAGTAAAGTGGTAGTGAATGTAGATAGAGAATATGGAATGGCCCAACTCATGTCCAATTACAAATTCGAGCTCACCTTCTGACAGTTTCATAACCGCACCGCTACTAAGGCCAACTAAGGTATGTGTGCGACCTTTGGCGACAAATGCATTGATCGCTTATCTGACATAATGAGCGATGAACTGAGCGATGAGTTGAGTCGAAAAATTGATGGTTTGGTAACCAAATTTATGGAAAAGTCCTAACCCAACCTCTCCACCAAATTCTCTGCCCTTAAATGCGTATAGCGCATCAGCATCTATACAAAAAAGCCCCGCTTCGGCGGGGCTTTTGAATTAGGTGGGATTTCGCAGGCGCTGGACTAAAGCTCCCAGATAATCGGACCCTCTTGCATCTCGGGTGGCGCGTTTAAGACCGCGGCCAATTTGCCTAGAATCCCTTGAATCTTAGGCATTGCCGCATTGGCGGATGCTTCGGTATCGTAAGCGGCGCCAATTATCAACTTGCCATCAGCAACCCGAATACCGCGAATGCCTTGCAGACCCTCGATGCCTTTCATCTCATCTCGCGCCGCATCGGCAATAGCTATGAATTCACCTTCTCGATCCGGATCGTACGACATGGTTGTTATTCGCATATACATAGCATCTCTCCATTGGTAGGTTATAGGGGAACCGTAACAGATCAGTAATCAGGATAAAAGGAAATCCCGCACCGAATTCAGATTGATCAACTGGCCTTAATTTTCCCTATTGGCTAACCCAACTTCCCCACCAAATCCTCTGCCCTTAGATGCGTATAGCGCATCAGCATCTTGGTGTCTTTATGTCCTGTAATAGTAGCTACCTCTACTGGATTTAATCCTTTCTCAAATAGTCTTATAGGAATAAGATGGTCGTATGAAAGGGCTAAATACTGCACAGGGACAGCGCTTGATAGGCGAATGCGTCGCTGAATTCTCTCGCGGTTCTAGTGTTGCGGCGCAGCGAACTGCACGGCTTCTCGGTACTATTGATTTACCGGTGACAAACGACGCGCCAGTGCCTACTTCAACGGGTCAAACAATCTGGGATTACGAAATGGGTATTTCTCCTCCTGAGTACATCGCGCACATGACGGTCGTTCAGTCTCACTCTCCGTGCTTGAGCATAGTTCAGGAGATCTACCGTGGATTAGACTGGTACCAGTCGGCAAAATCCAATTCACCGTACACCCAGATTGTGGGTCCTTCCTGCCGTATTGCCCGTGAAGATTTTCGTCTTGGATTGCTTCTACTCCCCGAAAATATCGTCTATCCGAATCATCAACATTCTCCAGATGAGGTCTATATTGTGCTTGCCGGCAGTGGCGAATGGTCGCTAAACCGGGGAACCTTTGATAATAAGACTGCTGGAAACATAATCGACATACCATCCATGACGATACATGCTATGCGCACTTCGACAACTCCTGCGCTGATGCTCTGGTCATGGACTGGTGATGATATTTCGTCCGACAGTTACCGATTCTGCTGACAGCGGGAGCTTTACCAAGAGAACTGAAAGTGCACCAAACAAGCAAAGCTAACATTCCGGTTTATGATGCACCTAACCCAATCTCCCCACCAAATCCTCTGCTCTTAAATGCGTATAGCGCATGAGCATCTTGGTATCTTTATGTCCGGTAATGGTTGCCACTTCTACTGGGTTTAATCCTTTCTCAAAGAAACGTGATGTCGCCTCATGACGAAGGTCATGGAAGTGCAAAT
>LWDU01039746.1_pt1 | contig 14861 bp, 12 predicted proteins | sample 727161 | NCBI WGS metagenome assembly LWDU01 (sample SAMN04566230, study PRJNA314399) | hydrothermal vent metagenome | isolation source: deep sea hydrothermal plume seawater | place: Mexico: Gulf of California, Guaymas Basin | collected 2004-07-11 | reverse complement strand
CGTCAATTAATCGCGCGGTATCATCGCTATATGGCCGATCCCCTCCCCCCATGCCCAAGAATTGTTGTGAGCGATCCTCCCGATGAGCAACCAGGCCCACTTTTTTGCTCATGCCGAATTCCTTGACCATGCGCCCTGCCATTTCCGTCGCCTGCTGCAAATCGTTGGCCGCTCCAGTCGAAATCTCGTTAAAAACGACTTCTTCCGCCGCCCTTCCTCCCAGAATTGCCGCCAGCGTATCCTGCAATTCGTCCTTGGTCATTAGATAACGATCTTCCAGAGGCATATTCAACGTATACCCCAATGCAGCAATGCCCCTCGATACGATGGATATTTTCTGCACCGGATTGGCTTCTGGCAAGATTTCCCCGACCATCGCATGACCAGCCTCATGATAGGCAACGATGCGACGCTCTTTCTTATTGAGCACCCGACTCTTGCGCTCCAATCCTACGACAGAACGCTCTACCGCCTCTTCGAGCTCCGCCATCGAGATCGAAGTTCGATCTCGCCGAGCGGCCAATAAGGCCGCTTCATTAACGACATTTGCTAAATCTGCGCCGGCAAAACCCGGTGTGCGAACCGCTAATTTGTGCAGATCGACTTCCGGGGCCAATTTGACCTGCTGGGCATGGATATGGAGAATGGCCTCTCGTCCCTTTACGTCGGGCCGATCAACGGCGACAGTGCGATCGAAACGGCCTGGACGCAATAATGCCGGATCCAGAATCTCGGGCCTGTTGGTCGCTCCCATGAGAATCACACCGGCATTGGTTTCAAATCCGTCCAGTTCCGTCAGAAGCTGATTGAGGGTTTGTTCACGTTCATCATGCCCCCCAAAAGAGCCTGCGCCACGTGCCTTTCCCAAGGCATCAAGTTCATCGATAAAGATAATAGCAGGAGCATGTTTCTTTGCTTGTTCAAAAAGATCACGCACCCTCGCAGCCCCGACACCGACGAACATTTCGACAAAGTCCGAACCGCTGATAAAGAAAAAAGGGACACTCGCTTCACCTGCAACCGCTTTTGCCAATAGGGTTTTACCCGTCCCAGGCGAACCAACCAACAACACTCCCCTGGGTATTCTGCCCCCAAGAGCTTGAAAGCGCTCCGGCGTGCGTAAAAACTCTACGACTTCCAATAATTCTTCTTTAGCCTCGTCGATACCCGCTACATCGTCGAAAGTTATCCCCGTTCCCTTCTCCATATAGACTTTGGCTTTACTCTTGCCAATCGACATCAAACCGCCAGACCCACCTCCCATACGACGAGCCATAAACATCCAAATACCGACAAAGAACACCGCGGGTAATATCCAAGAAAGTAGTTGTGTAAACCAGTTGTTGTCAGACTCTCGGGTATATTCGACTTGGCTCTCTTCAAGTAAACTCAGCAGTTCGGGATCGTCGATCGCTACCGTGCGGAAACTTCCCTCGTCACCACCGATAAGCACTCGGCCTTGAATGAACTCGCCAATAAAAGTGCATCTTGGCACCTGACCATTTTGCACCCATTGGCGAAATTCGCTGTAGGGCACATTCTCGACCTGGGTCGCAAAATAGTTTTGCAAACTGAGCAGCAAAAGCAAGGTAAGGATTGCGTAGGCTATTGAAAGTTGGGTCTTCTTATCAAATTTCATGCATTATTTCCGGAAAACAGAACGCGCTCTTCAGCCTTCCCGAAGGACAAATAAACTTCCATTAGGGGAAATGCAGAAGAGCTTGTAATAAATTGTATTAAAACCAGTTGCGGGATCTAGGGCCAACCGAAAATGAAGATAATCGGTCGCACTGGCCCTTGTCAAGGAAAGCCGTTCGGAGGAGCGAACGTACTTAGGGCTGGGGGCTTGTTAAAAGTCCTTCTTGCTCTTCTAATACATCCAATAGGTCGACAATCTGCTGTGGGCCAAATGGCTCACGACTCAATAGAATTCCATCTTGAGCAAATCCGGTCTTTTCGCTTACCCACCTATATCGGCATCCTGCCAATAACCATCACTTTTTGCGGGCGATATAAAATCGCTCGCCATCGGCAATAATGCCTGGCCACCGCCATTTCTTCCCTTCTTCAATACGGACCCGAGCATTGAAGTATTCGATTTCAAAGTGACAATCGAGCAACATGCGCTGGATTGTAAAGGGGGGTAAAATTTGCAAATATTTAACTTCCTCATCTGAATCACAGCTAAACCGCTCGCCGAACTCCCGCTCTTGGGTGGAGACCCCCATCAACTTACCCACTATAAATTTCAAGAAGGTCTTTAATCTCAAGAAAACGAATTGATTCAAGGCAAAGGGAGAATGCGTAGAGAACACAAACAATCCACCGGGCTTGAGGACCCGGTAAATTTCACGCATAGCCATTTTTTTACCCTCAGCACCGGGCAACAATTCTAGGCCGTTATAGGAAAAAAAAGCTATCTCAAAGCTATCATCGGAAAATTTCAGATCCATAACATCCATCACCTGAAGTTCCGGGTTGACCTTGGAAACTGCGGCCAGTTCCATCGCCAGTTGTATCATCGCTGGACTAAAATCGATACCGACAACCTGCAGGCCCATTTCAGCTAGTGGGATCGTAGTTCGGCCGGCTCCACAACCGATGTCAAGCACACGGGCATTATCGGGAAAATATTCGAGGATGAGAATTTCTTCAGCTGGCCATAGCCCGATTTGAGCGTATCGGGAGACCACCTCCATGTCGGAATATGTATTGCGAACCATATCCCGAATGGCTTCCAACCGTTCTCGATCCATAATCGGATTTATCCGAGTAAACCGGGTGTTTCCAGGATTTCTTTTAGCCGTGCGAGAAAACGAGCAGCCAAGGCTCCATCGACGACCCGATGGTCAGCAGCCAATGTCATTGTCAGCTGCGGCCTAACCGCGAAAGCATCGGCCCCGACCGCGACGACCTTATTTTCAATGGCACCGACGGCCAATATGGCTACTTGCGGTGGATTGATAATTGCGGTGAACCGCGACACGCCAAACATGCCCAGATTCGAAATGGTAAAGGTCCCGCCCATCATATCATCGGGAACCAACCGCCCATGGCGAGCTGCATCAACCAGACCCACCCCTTCCATCGCAATTTCCTCGACCGTTTTGTCACCAGCCCCTTTAATGACTGGGACGACCAATCCTTTTTCGGACGCCACTGCGACACCGACATTAATCTGGCTCGCGTAGTGAAAAGCCCCGCCTTGTTCAAAGCTATTCACCCTGGGGAATTCTGCCAAAGCCCTGGCCGTGGCCTTAACAATCAAGTCATTAAAGGAAATCTTCTTCCCTTCTAGTTTATAACCTTGACGAAATTGTTGCAGCCAAACGGCGGAAACATCCATTGAAATATGGATATGGGGAATATGCTGATAACTAGAGGTCAGCCGCTCCGCCGCCACCTGCTCAGCCCGGCTCAATATAATTTCCCCTTCAGCGCCGATTTCGACCGGGTTCGCAGCAATTACCTGAGATGGTTGTTGGCCAACGAGGGATATCACATCCGAACTCACAATCCGCCCACTTGGTCCGCTACCCATAACACGCGATAAATCAATTCCCTTATCTGCGGCGATTTTGCGTGCTTTGGGGGAGGCTTTATGCGGCCGCCGACCATTAACACTCGCCCCAGCATCTATAGTCGCCACAGGAGTCTGCACTCTTTGTTCGGCCACAGGTGCGGCAACCACCTCGGCGGGAGGCGCAATAGCTGGAGTTGTAGTTTCTGCTTGTGCTGGTATAACCTTTAAATACTTCTCTATATTTTCATCGGCCGCCGCTATAACTCCGATGACTTCAGATACGGGGACCTCTTTGCCCACCTCAACCAGGATCTTGCGCAAAACCCCATCGACCTGTGCCTCTACTTCCATTGTGACTTTGTCTGTGGCGATCTCCAATAGAGCCTGGCCCTTTTTAACTGCTTTTCCCTCCTCCACCAACCAAGCACTAACCATACCGCTTTCCATAGTCAGCCCCAATTTGGGCATGACGATCTCAGTTGCCATATTTCGTTCTATCCCGTTTCTCAGCGTTTCTTTTTATTTTTGTTTTTTTTCTGTCCACCCCGTAGCGGTTCGGCCTCTATCACCGCCCCACTTGCTGCATTCGCCTCGCTATCTCCGGCCTCTGCCCCTCCCTGAACGAATTTATGGTAGAAGAAACTACCCCAAATGACGACCAGACCTACAATTGACACAATCATAATCGTGCGATCGGGCTCGACCATTTCTTCCATCATCAACTCCTTTTATCCGTGGGTTGCAACGACCCGGCTTCAGACTTGATTTCACGCTGATGCTTTTCCTGTAATGCAATATTAAGCCCCTCGATGATTTGACCGACAGTCGCCGCCCGTGGATCCTGAACTTCGACGATCCCGACAGCGGGGTTTCCATTTTCAATCCACCGTGCCGACTTTTCAGTAAAAATAGCCACGACCGGCACTTGCAGGGATATTGCGAGATGCAATAGGTCGGTATTGCAAGCAATCAAAGCCTGACAACTTTCCAACAAAGCGGCAGAAGCCAATAGGTCGTTCTGTTCAAAGAGTATAACCCTATTGCCGTATGTTTCCTTAAGATAATTGACCGTTTTCTTCTCCGCGAGAGAAAAGAACAATAAAGCCTTCGCCCCCCGTTCTATCACCCGCCCGACAACGTCGTCGAATTGGCGTTTTGCCAATCCCTTTCCTTCCCCGCGGACCAAATCGATGCCGATTATGGGTGACCTCGCATTGTCCTCGCCCAAAAAGCGCGTCCGAACTTGCTCAGCCTTATCTTGGGCCAAGGACCAATGGAGTTCCGCATCCCCATCAAGCCCAATCGTTCTCAACATCGACAAATACTGCTGCACCTCATAATCTTCGGGGTTTTTCCCAATAATTTCAATATTAAAGGGGGCAACACCCTCCCTGGCAAAACCAACGCGCAACTTTGCCCCGCTATCCTTGCACAATATAGCAAGGCGAAAGCTGCAATCCCCCCCCAAACAGAAGAGGAGATCGAACGCTAGATGCTGCAAATCATTCTGCGACTTGCGAAATGCGCCGGTCCAAAGGGATTTATCGAGTGCCGCGATAACGACCTCGTCGACAAAAGGAATTTGTTGGGCAATAGCGGCTTTGCTTTCATCTACGAGCAAACCGATATGCGCCTGGGGATAGGCTTGGCGGATGAGTTTATAGATTGGAGCACCCAAAAAAAGCCCTCCCACCCTATCATTAGGGGCGATCAGGATCTTTTGAGCCGATTTTAAATCGGAAAAGAAATCGAGTGGTTCTTCCTGCTCGGCGGCACCACTATGCCATCGCAGGGCAATCCTGTCTAGCAAGGATCCTTTACTCAACGATACCTGCACCTAGTCGCTCGAATGCTAAGGAGCCGCCAAGGTGGCGGCGCGTTGTAGGGGTTACCAGTATTTGGCTTCCATCTTGGCCACTTCGGCCATTTTGCGGCTGTTATCAGCCTCAAAGCGATGCAGACGATCGGGGATTTGTAAACCTTGCATTAAAATCGTGTAAATGTCGCGAGCCGCTGGAGCCTTGGGGTTATCAATCATCAATGGCCGTCGACGTTCACATGCATCTAGAATTTTCATATCACTGCGCACATAGCCTACATAATCCATCTCCGTCGACAGATATTCCTTGACCAATGCGACAAAACGATGCGCTTCTTCAATTTGGCGTTTATAGCGGACCCTATTGAGGATGAGACGAGGACGATAATTAGCCATTAGTGCTTTGGCCACTTCGCCTGCATGAGGGTCGGTCTGCGTGAGCAGTTCGAGTAATTCGCTAATCCGCCCGCTCTTGCGGCCAGACTTACGAGCAAATTCCTCAATAGTCGATTTGACTAGTGCATTTTTCGCAAATTGCCGTTGCAACTTCCGGTAAACCGTATTTTTGATAAAGCCATATGCATCGACGCGGGCATGTGGTTCGGGAGTACAAACGATTAAGCCATCGTCGGAAAGTGTAAAAAAATCTAAGGTATTAAAGGTCGTTCCCGCCCCCAAATCGATCAAGACGAAATCGGCGTCCAAGGCCATGATGTGGCGAAGCAATTTTTTCTTGACCATATAGGGAAGGTTTGCCAAGCCAATCATCTCATTCCCTCCACAGACGAGCTTGAGATTTTCGCTTGGTGTGGGCAGCAACACTTCCTTGAGCGTTGCAGTTTCCTTCGTCAAGAAATGACTCAAGCTGCGTGCGGGGGCTATCTGATCAAAAAATAAGTGCAAATCAGCACCGCCTAAATCGCAATCAACGAGAATAACCTTGTAGCCCAACAGAGAGAGTCCCACACCAATATTGGCAGTAAGAGTAGATTTGCCGGTGCCGCCCTTCCCGCCCGCAATAGGCCAAATAGCCTTGGATGGGACATTACCGTCTAAGACGATAGTATCCAATATCGATTGTTGTTCCGTGACGAGCGATGTGCTCATCTGGAAACCCCTCTATTTATTGTTGGAGAATGTCATTCTAAACCAGACGAAGAGATAGTTATAAACACTATACCGCATTCATTTCGCTACATTAGCTAGTATAGTCTCCCAAATACCTGACTGTCAAGGGCTTTCTCCCCGCCTGCCAGCCTGCTATATTTATTCATCGGCAGGCAAACACCAGCGCTTAGTTTTTTCTCAAGTTCCCTATTTTTTCGTAACTTAGCCGCAAAACACCAACGAGCCCCAACTGCAGACTATAACGAGAGATTTCACTGCAACCACATTCGTCGTAGACGCAGGAGCAACCTTATTGCTTTGGCATAAAAAGCTCGGGGCTTGGCTTCCGCCCGGAGGCCATATTGATCCCAATGAACTGCCAGAAGATGCCGCAGTGCGTGAAGTGCGCGAAGAAACGGGTTTAGAAGTTGAATTATTGGGCTCTAGTCGACAATTGGGAAATGTCGCCATTCTCATCCAGCCCATTTGTATTCTCCTCGAGGATATCGAGCCACACCATCAACATATTGACCTGATATACTTTGCCCGAGTAAAGGGCGGGCAAGCCAGCATTAATCCCCGCGAATCCACCCAACTGAAGTGGTGCGACCATATCGCCCTTGGTGAACCGGCCATCGCCGAGGATATTCGCATTCTTGGCCGACGAGCACTTGCATCGATCACCACCATAGGTATCTAAGGAATTTCAATGCCCAGAACGGCCTTCTTCTACCACCCTGACCTCCTATTCCACGACACCGGCAATGGTCATCCGGAACGCAGTAGCCGCCTCGAGGCTATCGTGCAGCATTTGCAGGCTGGGCCTCTATGGGAGCGACTTTTACACCAGCAACCGCATGAAGCCCCGCGCGACGCCCTGCTAAGGGTCCATTCGTCTGCACACCTGGAACTAGTCGCAGCGCTCGATCAAACCGATCGCCCAGTACAGCTTTCGCCCGACACGGTGGGGTCTCCGGGATCACATCGCGCTGCATTATTAGCTGCAGGAGCTGGGATTGCCGCGATAGATGCCATTTTCGCCGGTGAAATAGATAATGCCTTTTGTTGCGTACGCCCGCCTGGCCATCATGCCGAATTCGAACAGATCATGGGTTTTTGTTTGTTCAACAATGTCGCCATTGCAGCGCAATATCTGCGCGCCAAATGCGGAGTTTCGAGAGTGGCGATAATTGACTGGGATGTTCACCACGGCAATGGCACTCAGCATTCTTTTGAGAGTGACAACTCCGTCTTTTTCTTCAGCATCCACCAATACCCGCACTACCCCGGCACCGGCACAGCGAGTGAACGCGGCTTAGGCCCCGGCCAGGGGCAGACAATCAATATACCCGTTCACGCCGGAAGTTCCGACGCTGATTATCTGCTTCACTTTGAACAAGACCTTATCCCAGCTATCGACGAGTTTAAACCTGAATTCATTCTCATATCTGCGGGTTTTGACGCCCATCGAAATGACCCCCTCGGGCAAATACTACTTAGCGAGGAGGGTTATCGAGCGCTGACCTTACACATTCGCCAATTGGCGAACCGACACTGTAGCGGACGCCTGGTATCCCTCCTGGAGGGCGGATACCATTTAACATCGACAGCGCTCTCCATCGAAGCACATTTGCAAGCGTTGCTGGCAGATTAGGGCTTCGTAAAAATATGGATATCAACCCAGTGCTCTTTGGCTTGCCAAAGCTGCCTTTCGGTTTCCACCTGATGGCCATATCCTTGATCTTCGAGCATTTTTACGAATTCCCCTGCAGCCTTTCTTTGCGGGTCCCCGAGATAAAACCGACCACCAGGCATTAACAACTTGCGTAGTATGCGATCCAAATAGGGGTGATTCTTTTTTTCGTAGGCCACATCCGATGCCACAATACAAGATCGTTGCTCACCAACCGGATTCCTCCAATCGAGATAGCCTACCCGATGGTTTGCCCCAATTTTATTAAGCAAGGCGTTGTGGCAGGCGAAAACCAACGCGTCTTCGACGAAATCGGTGGCCTCAACCCGCCAACCCAGCTTTGCTAAGGCAATACCCACCACCCCCAATCCACAACCCAATTCACAAACCCACCCCGTTGGATGCGGTAAATCCGCACGCGAGACCCAGCGCGCAAGCGCCAAGGAAGTCGGCCACAATTCAGCCCAATAGGGGAATCGTTCCGCCCTCTTATTTTGTGCTTCCTGCTCTGCCATTTTATCTAAAAGCATATACGGTTCGATAACCACCGCCAAGTTTAATACCATCCCAGGGTGTACATCGACCTGCACTTGGTTCAAGTTGTATTTACCCAAGGTCTTATTGATCTTCTTTATATCGTATTGCTTCATAAAAACAATAAATGCGGCAGGTCACCCCACCGCATTCTTCTCCGTTGCTTGTTTTAGGATATGGTTCTAATTCTTCGGCTTGATCGTGCAATGCTTCAAGCGATTATCATTCAACTAAAAATGGGATCGCACCCGACTTTTTTGTTTTCCAAACCTTGCGCGATCCACGCCGCACCGCGATCAGTTCAGCCACAACGCTAACCGCAATCTCCTCCGGGGTATCCGCCCCGATATTCACTCCAATTGGGGCAAAAACCCTATCCAAGCCTTCTCGCTTACCGCCCCTGCCCTCTATGCGCTTCCACAACATTAGTTTTTTTCGTTCGCTACCGAGCATGCCGATATAACGCGCAGGAGTTTTAATCGCCTGCTCGACTACAATTTCATCGTGTTGATGACCTCTAGTCGCCGCAACTAAGTAAGACTGATCGTCAACTAGTAAATCAGCAAGTCCTTCCCCCAACTCTACAACTTGGCATTCATCGACAAGAGGGTGCCGCTCCGGATTGGCGAAGGCCGGCCGATCGTCGATGATTACGACACGAAAACCTACATTTTTTGCCAATGCGCCAATCTGCCCCCCCGATCGCGTAGCTTTACCCACCTTAGACTCGCCGAGTGCATTTCCCCCGTTTTGTTCGCCTGCAGCAGGCAACGCTTGAATCAACCCCTGTTCCCGCTGCAGCACGAGCGGCCCTTTTTCTTCTACTAATCGCTCAGTCTCCGTTGACTGCAAAGAGCCAAATCTGCTACCGTCCATACCAAACCACATCTTACTCGACTGATGACTGCTATCAGTATTGAGCAAGGTCGCAAGAACCCCACCGATTCGGTCCGATTTAGCATTTAAGACCTTGTCGTAGAGATCCCCCCCTGCCCCTGGTTCGACAAGTTCGGTGTATATTCGAACTGTGCCGCCACAATTCAAACCACTTTCCCCTGCCTGTTTTTCGGTCATCGTATAACTGGTATGTTGGTTATCGCCCGTATCTAGCACCGCCCGTCCGACGCTCAACACCTCGGCTTCAAGACAGCCGCCACCAATCGTGCCAATTATTGAACCATCTTCAGTAATGATCATCTTCGCGCGGTCGCTCATGGGGATAGACCCAGTGCTCCAAATGAGGGAGGCCAAAGCCAACCGCTCGCCACGTTGCCTCAACCTACCAATCTCCCCAATTATATCAACCATAGGTCCCCGTTTACTCCTTGGGCCATTGCTCTAATTCCCGCAGATAATCCGCCGGAGTGTCCATGTCATCAAGGATCGCAGCTTGGGCGACCGGGATTTCGCACGTATCTTCAGGGTGCCCGCGGGTTACAACATTTAAACCCAAATCGAGCGACAGTCTAAGGATTTCCGTTCGGTAGACGTTGTCAATCAGGATAGGGTGCCCTCTTTTTCCTGCGAAGGTCGGAATATATATGCCACGATCCCCCGCTTCTGCCGCGGCCAATACCTGTTCAACAACCTCTAGGTTCAACCGCGGCTGGTCCCCGAGGCAAATCATGTAATCAGCCTTCTCATCTATCGATTTTAGCGCGCATTGAACGGAAGAAAGCATACCCTCGCGATAGGCGGAATTTACGATGCATTGCGCAGAAGTATCGAGCAAAGCGGGAGCAATCTCACTGGCGCGATGCCCCAATACTACAACCACTCGCTCAAGGCTTTGACTCAAGACCTCAACAATCCATCGGATTGCCGGCTTGCCCTCAAAAGGCAATAACTGCTTGAGCTCACCCATCCGAGTCGACATTCCAGCAGCTAATACGATTCCTGCAACCATGATCTCTAAATTCTATGCGCTCTATTTAGAAGTGTCAACGAGGTCAATTACCGTGCCGTCGCCCTGCAACAGTCCCGCTTGCCCAAGCCCATTGAAAATTAAATCCCCCTAGATCTGCGTGTACATCTACCATCTCCCCAGCGAAATATAAACCGGGGACCAGATAGGACTCGAGGGTATCCGGATTTATTTCATCGGTATCTATACCGCCGATAGTCACTTCAGCATAATCGAATGGTCGGGGGCCACTCACTTCAACAGACCACGCCGTTAACGCACAGGCTATCTGCCACCGAATTGCCTTGTCTATTCGTTCAACTTGCGCTTCGCGCTCATAACCGAGATGATCCAATAAAGGCCGGACTAGTTTTCCTGAGAGCAATCCGGCAAAGCTGAGTTCAAGAGAACGGTGTGGATGCCGATTCCAACGCTCCGCAAGCATTCCGCTGATTTCGTCCGGGCTCTGACCTGGAAATAGGTTTATTTTAAGGTAGACTGGCCGGCTGCCCAATTCAGCGACCAATCGCGCGCTGAGATTCAAAATAGTGAAACCAGAAACGCCGTATTTAGTAAAAAGTAGATCATCTGTATCTACAATTCTGCGGCCCCCTTGCATTTCAGCACTGACTTCTGCCCTTATCTTAAGCCCTTGCATTTTGGCAAGATATTTCTCCGGACTGATCAATGGGACCAACCCGGGCTTCAGTTCAGTAACTTGGTGCCCCCAATCGACGGCCAAATCCATACCCGATCGATCCGCCCCCAACCGAGTTAAACTAACCCCACCACTGGCGAGTACTAGCCGATCACATTCAAACGATCGGCCATCTCCCACCCGCAAAACAAAACCTGAACGACAATCACCATTTACGACCTTGGCGTTCATCTCGACTTGCACCCCTAAGCACTTCATCTGGTCTTCTAACAGATCAACCACAGACTGAGCTTGATCCGAAACAGGAAACAGGCGCTGGCGCTTTTCCTCGCGAAAGGCGACGCCTAAATTGTCAAAAAAAGCCAGGGTGTCTTCTAGACGAAACTGACGTAAGACACTGCGGGGAAAATGTGGGTGATTCCCATGATAATGCTTTCTATCGTCAGCCGCCAAATTGGTCAAATTACAACGACCATTTCCCGAAATTAGAATTTTTCGCCCCAATTGCGCGTTGCCTTCCAACAAAGTCACCCGTTCACCCGATTCGGCAGCGACTATGGCAGCCATCATCCCGGCGGCTCCCCCACCAACAACTATGGTATCCACTGATTTCAATGTTGTTCACCAGAGACAAAAGTATTGTTAAAAAACAATAAGATATATCACCTAAAAGGCAGGGTCAAATCCCAGCTTAGTAGCTTGACATGTGCTTCTTTGTTGCCTACTTTCCTATCTTCTAAGAAGTCTATTAATTTAAAGAAAACTCTGGAGTTAAGATCAAAGATGGAACACCTTCCAGGGGTTATGGCGACCCCAAACGAACCTTCGCTCGAACCCAATTCGGCTAATCACCCCACGATGTATCCTACGGTCAACGAAGAAGTCGAAACCTCGGTCCGCAAAGAGGGTATTTCCTACGTATTTGAAAGCCGCTCCGTATCAGCCGTTCTCAATTTTGTCTATACCCCGATCGATGGCACTTTTACCGACATTGAACTGGAAATAAACAACAACGAGCCTATTCTACCCGCGGAAGACGGTGGTATCTCGGTCGAAATGGGTGGCTCTATCTGGTCTGCAGACAGCGAAGAAGTTGAACGGCACTTCGTATCATGTGACCAAGTCGGTGATACAGTAGAGGCCCGTTGGCAGTGGAAATTGGGCGAAGAACAGGCCAACTTCCTCTATCGTCTGCGTATAACCGGCAAAACTCTCGTAGTCGAAATTGAAGGCGGTAATGGCAAGGGTACCGGCCTGAAACTTGGACGAGTCAGCGGTACGGTGCATCCTCAACTGATTGTGATTCCCTATTTCAACCTAGGGGAAAATTATCCGCATATTCTTTGTTCTTCGGGTTATTTCTTGTCGAGTTTCATCGACTGGCATCACTCTGGATCGACGGCCTTGCAAGCTCCCACCACAGAAGAAGCCCAGCGCCTTGTGCAACTCAATGGTGGTTGCAGTTACGCGAACCAAGCCGATGGCAAAAGAAATGGTTTCCAAGAACGGTGGATGCTGACCGCATCGACTCAATTCGACGAAGTGCTGCCCACGCTTTCAATCCCCGGAACGAGCCAAACGGATACGCTTGCAGAATACGCTTGGTACAATATTCCGCACATTGAGGCCTCCGAAGAAAGCTATGTAGAGATTTACGAAAATTTAAGGAGCCTCAAGCTTATGGGGCTTGACCACATTTTAGTCAACCATCCCGACGAAACCTGGCACGATGAAGACGGCAACGACGCCCTTACCCTTAAAGGTGCCGAAGCCAAGGGCGGTGATGATGCGTTAAGCGAATACCTGGATGCGCTTAAAGACCTTGGGTATAAATCGAGCTTGCAAGTCAATTATCGCCATATCGCCACGAGCAATCCCTTATGGAATCCCGAGATCGCCGCACAACTTTCAGATGGCTCTCCGGCTCCCACCGGACCAGACCGCTACTTACTCAAGCAAAGCGAAGCCCAAAGCATCGCGCCAGATCACGGGCGCAGCATCATTGATAAGTATAAATGCGATGGCCTTTATGTAAGTGAACACGCAGAAGTCCCCCCTTGGGAATTCAACGACTTTGGCCCGAGCGCTTCCGCTTCTGGTCTTGCGGATAGCCGTCCTCTTCAACAGTCCATCCTAAGTTCACAGTCTAAACATGGTATAGCGATAGGCAATGGAGGCAACCATTGGCTCTATGGCGGCGTGCTCAATGGCTACCTAGCACGCATTGTCGGTGCTGACCCCAGTCGTATTCCCCCCTTAGTTGACTTTGACCTTAACAATCTCCATCCCATTGAGACCGATGCGGGGATCGGCACGATTGAGCAGTATTTTGCCGGTGATATTCCGCAAAGTGAGAAACACAGCCGCAGCGCATATATCGATCGCTACCTCGCGGCTACTGTTGCTTTTGGGCACGCCTGCCTACTACCGGACCAATTCGAATGGGGTATTGCCAGCACCGTCAAGTCCTATTTCTTGTTGCAAGGACTGCAGAAACAATACTTGCGAGTGCCTGTCAGCACGATCGAATACCACCACAATGATCAACTCCTCAATACCAATGATGCCTTGCTTTCTGGTGCTTACACCCAAGGACAGATCAGGATCGTATACGAGAATGGCCTTGAAATTCATGCCAATCTAGGCTGGGAGGCATCTTGGGCGGTGCAAAATGGGGATACGACCTATACCCTCGCCCCTGGTTCATTTTGCGCCTGGAACCAACAAGGGTTACTCATCTATTCGGCAGATACAGGCTCTGGGCATATAGATTATGCCAAGTGTGAGGACTATTTATTCGTTGACACCCGCGGTCAGCAGCTACAGTTTGGCCCGGTGCAATTAGATGGCGCAGCCGTAATAAAAGAGCGAAAGTGGGAAATAGATGTGGTGCCTTTTGCTTGCCAATCCGATATACAAATAGATGTGGGGAAATATTGGCCCAATCGCAAACTTCCGCGATTGCGCCTGCTAGCCTTCAAGCCCGAATCGGATGATCCCAATGTTTTTCGCGCTGAAATGGAGGCCAACCGAGTCAGCTTCAAACCTGACGACAATGCGATAATGTATCGTATAACCTTACCCGAATGGATGGTTGAGCCCGGTCAATAATCCGATGTGGGTAAGCATTTAGGTGGGACCCCGAGGAGCCAATTGGTGTCTATAAAAATTATTCAAGAGAGTGCCGAGGCATTGCCCATCTCCCCCCCTCCTGAGGTTGAGCAACTCAAAGATCTGGTTCTTCAACTTTCCAACAAAATAAACGATTTAACTGAAGACCATGACTACCCCATTGTAGACATAGCGCTCGCGCAAACGATGGCTCAGGCGATCAAACCGTATGTAGATCGTTTAGTTGCCGTCAATCTACTGCTCAACCCCGTAGATCGCATTGTCTCCAAACGAGATCAGATCCAAGCATTACAGCTTGAAATCGCTGAAGAGATGGCCGTCGTTGAAGACCTCACTGAAGATATTGGTGAAGATGTTGACAACTCGATACTAAACGATCTGCAAAGCGAAATCGCCTCAGTCAAGAAAGACCGCAAGCTCTTCGTCAGCAAGGTTGACGCCGAAGATGCCGCCCCACAAGCGAAATCTAATAACAAAAAGAAAACTCAAAAA
>LWDU01038192.1_pt1 | contig 14882 bp, 13 predicted proteins | sample 727161 | NCBI WGS metagenome assembly LWDU01 (sample SAMN04566230, study PRJNA314399) | hydrothermal vent metagenome | isolation source: deep sea hydrothermal plume seawater | place: Mexico: Gulf of California, Guaymas Basin | collected 2004-07-11 | reverse complement strand
CATCAACATTTTTCGCATTCACATCCGCGCCACCAGCCAAGTGTTGTTTGACGGCTCCGATGTTTTCCAAACTGGCAGCTTGATGAATTGTAATGCCTGATGCTTCAACTTTGGCTTTCGGTGGTTCTACCTTTGCAGCTTCGGCAACGGTTTTAACCGGTTTTCGAATAGTTTTCATGGCTTAACCCGTTTTGCCACTGGGTTCCCGGTGGAGTTCGGTGGTTTCGGTCCGTTTGAATCGGACGACAAAATCTGCTGGTGTCTGGTTATTCTTGGTCTTCGCATTCACATCCTCGACGACTTCCATGTTACCAGAATTGGCTGCATTACAAATACAAATTTTCCGGGCTTGCACCTGTGCTGCTTGTCTGTATCTTACTCCTTGCTGGAATCTCTGTTCTCGTTGAGGGATTGTTATTCAACGAACCCTGTTGATACCGAGAATCACCGGGATTTTAAGTATATCCGCCAATCCAGCTGAAAACCCTTTCAAGCAACGCTTGATTAAGGGTTGGCGTCTGTTTCTGCCTACTGCCACCCGTGTTGATCAGACCGAGTGGTTCGGCAAACGAGTGTAGTGGTAAAAAATATGATTAATACCGTAGTTCCAAGCGCGATCATTCTCGCCGCAGGCATGGGCGTACGCATGCAAGAGTTGGGCACGCAGATGCCCAAGGGGTACATTTGCCTGGGTAAGCGCGCGATTCTTGAAGAATCCATTTCGCACCTCGTGGCAGTTGGCATAAGACACATCGTGATTGTCACCGGCCACCTCGCGAAATTTTTTGACCCTCTTTCAGCCAAGTATGACGGCATCGTCCAATTGGTACACAACCCCTTGTACGCCGAGTCTGGCAGCATGTATTCGCTGTATTGTGCCCGCCATCATTTGGACGAGGATTTCCTGTTGCTTGAGTCCGACATCATTTACGAGCGCAAAGCCCTCACGTCTTGCTTGGAGCGTCCTGATAAAAACATAGTGTTACTTTCAGGTCATACGAACTCGAGCGACGAGATCTTCGTTGAAACCAACCTAGAAGGCCACTTGGTGTCCATGTCCAAGAACCGCGATGACCTGGGAGCCGCGATCGCGGGGGAGTTTGTCGGAATCTCGAAGATATCCCAAGGACTCTTTGAAGTGATGCTCAGCAGTGCGAGGGAGAGATTCCTCACTACCCGCCATGTGGACTACGAAACAGATTGCTTGGTGTCGAGCGCCGGGCGCGTAGCTGTGAATTGCCACCTCATCAAGGATCTCATCTGGTCGGAGATTGACGATGCGTCGCATCTCGGGCGGGCACGAAACGTTATTTATCCGCGGCTCCAGAAACAGCACGTTGAGAACGGCTTGTTTCTACCGAGCGCACAGCCCGCGTGAATCACCGTCAAACTCCAAGCGCGGCATTCCAGTCGCTCAAAAAATGTAGAAGGGGGAAAATATTAATGAGCGATTGGCTCCGGAGCCCCGTGCCTCACTTCATTCATGCGGGACAGGCGCGACGACCGAGCTTACTTGCATTTGCTGGAACCCCCGCCAATCTCGCTTCCGTCAGTTTGACGGGGATAAGCCGGACTATCAGTTCTCTTTATGAAAGGATGTCGTGGACAGTAACCTCAGCAAGTTCAAGATTGTCGGGTTTTTCAACCAGCGGAACTTGATCATTCGTCACATTCGCGATTTTTTCGAGACTGCGAATGAGCACCAGATTCGTGCCTGTATCATGTTCGGCACGCTGCTGGGCAAGCTGCGGCACGACGACTTCATCCCATGGGACGACGATGTGGACATCGTCATCTTCGACTTCGACGCCTTCCTGGAGCGCTGCGCGCCAGTACTCGAGCAACAGGGATACATCGTTGACCTTGACGTACGGGACGGCAAGAGAATGGGATGCAGGATTTTTCATGAAAGCGGCGTGGAGGTTCCGGGCAAGCCTCGCCTTCGCTTCCCTTGGATCGGAATCTGGGAGCACGAGATCGGGGAGGACGGGCTGATTGTGCTCCCACCCGAAGATGTGCGATACCGGCAGGAGGATTTCCTTCCCCTCAGTCGTGCTGATTTCTTGGGCGCCTCGGTCGGAATCCCGCATAAGCCGACGAATATTCTGAACACGTATTTCGAGTCCGAGGATTGGATGGGATTTTGTGTGCTGCCTTACCGGGATCATCGGAACGGAGGAGGGCTCACCGGCTTTTCCAAGGACAAGTTCAAGTTGAAGACGGTGTTGAACTACCTCGCCTCCGAATGCCTTCCCGCCCAGTGATGTGACCACGAACGAAGCCTCAACGAACGATGCCAATCGATGGCACTACCCGACGCTCGCCAAGCCTGAGTCGGACGGCTTCTACACTTATCACATTCAGAGACGCATTTCCGCTTGGTTTTCAGTTCGACTCGCCGGCCGCATGGGAGCCAACGCAGCCACCGGCCTCGACCTGATCCTTGGCATCGCGGCCGCCGTGCTGGTGCTGCTCGATCACTGGTTGTGGGGCGTGGTGATGATTCAGTTGTTCGGCATCTTCTCGTGCGTTGACGGAGAGATCGCCCGAATTCAGGGCCGCTCATCCAAAATCGGCGACTTCTTGGACACACTGACAGATCGGGTCGTCGAGTTGCTGGTGGTGGGGGCGATCACATTCTCTCTGCGTGATCGAGTGGATTCCGAGAGTGCGCTCGCTGCAGGCTTCGCCCTTCTCGGAGGCGTCTTCCTGCTGACGACCAGTTCCGAGAAATTTCGCTCGGCTTGGCAGACGGGATATCCCAAGCGTCGGCTCGAGAAGTTGTTTGGCCTCTTCTGTGCGGGAAGCGACAGCCGCCTGTTGATGTTATCGATCGGACTGGTCGTGTGCGACCTCACCGGGGAGGGTTCGTATCTGTTGTGGCTGTTGTGGGCATTGGCCGCAGCCGCCTGTGTTAATTTTCTCGTGCGTATCGGATTGGTCTACCGACACTTCAGAGCGGAGGATCCTACCGAATCATGAGTGCCCCCCCTCGAAACGTGAGCGATCAGACCGATCTCGCCGAATTCATTCGCGATCGAGGCCCGCATTGCCTGATCGTCGCCCGACACGGGGAAACCGAATGGAACGCCGAAGGGAGACTGCAGGGCCAACAAGACATCCCCCTCAACAAGAAAGGCTGCCGCCAAGCCAAAGCAGCGGCGCAATTCCTGAAGAACGTTTCACTCACCCAAGTTCATTCCAGCACGCTGCAGCGCAGCCAGCAAACGGCACGTCCCATCGCAGAGACCAACATCGCCCGACCCAGCGTGGTCTCCAGCGACTTGCTCAAAGAGACCGCGTTGGGCGTTCTCGAGGGTGAGTTTATAGGCCGGCAGTCCACTGCCGAGTTGACTCGGCACTATCGGGATTTTTCCAGAGACGAGATTCTCTACCGCGTTCCCAATGGCGAAAACCTGCACGACGTTTCCGCCCGTGTGCAAAGTTTCTTCGCAGACCAATGTCAACTGTTGAACGGGCGAGGGATCCATTTGATCGTGGGACACAGGAACACGAATAAGATGATCCTCAAGTTCCTTCTTGGACTGTCATTCGAGGAGGGATTTCGTGTGGAACACGAGCACCAACGACTCTACTTTTACTTCAGTGCCTCGAAGGAATTGTGGTCCTGTCGAGTGGAGGGTACAAGCCTCCGGTTCAAAGAGGGGTACACCACCACCATCAGCAATAGCTACGCATAATCAAAAAACCGGCGCGGCTTGTTTTGTCCGGAATCGTTGGCTTAAACTTCACGCTTGCAACTCGTTGGGGCAGCGCGGACTCTGGCCGGCCTTTTTGTCGAACCCGACTCATCATGGGCAAAGCCAAACGCGATCGAGAAAATCAGGCCGCCCAAGCGCCACTCACCGGCACTTGGACTCATGCGGTGCGGATGCTGTTGTTTTCAGCGGCAATCATCACCGCCTACCTTGCGCTGGCCAGCTTGACCTTGAGTGGGCAGGTGCCCGGCTGCGGGCAGGATTCCGGCTGCGACAAGGTGCTGAGCAGCCCGTGGGCGTATTGGCTCGGCATCCCGGTTTCGCTGCTTGGCCTTGGGCTTTACGGGGCGTTTTTTTTTAGCACATTTTCTCTCAAGATCGGCCAGCAGCAAAAAGCCACGCGCTCTCTCAACTCGCTCACGCTTTTCTCATTCGCCACCCTCGCTGCGGCGGCTTGGTTTGTCGGCGTGCAGGCGGTGGCGATCGGGGCGTTTTGTCCGTACTGCTGCACGGCGCACGGCTTGGCCTCGCTGGCGGCGGTGATCTTTTTAAGCCAAGCCAGCGACATCGGCTCGCGGCTTGCCGTCCGGCTCAACTTCGGCATCGGGATCGGCGTGGCGCTTGGCTTGGTGGTGGTGATCGCCGCCGGGCAAATCATTCTGCCGAAGGAACAAGCGGCGCCCTTGATCGTTGACCTTGGCCAAGCGCAAACCAACGCGCCGCTCGCCGAAGCCAAGCCTGCGCCAAAACCAACTCCACCGTCTGCTGTCGAACCGAAGCCGACCGCTCCGGCCGTGGCGACCGTTACCCCGGAAGCGCCCTCGACGCCCAAGGCTGAACCGTTTTTGGTTCCGCGAAGCACCCTTTCGCTTGACGCCGCGCGCCTGCCGCTGCTCGGCCCGGCGAATGCCCCACACCGGATCGGGTGCCTGTTTGACTACACCTGCCACCATTGCCGGCAACTCCACGGTTTCATCCGCACGGCAATTGACCAATTTGACGGCCAGCTTTCGTGCCTGATGATCCCGATGCCGCTCGACGCAAACTGTAACGCGAAATTCAAGCGCACGCACCGTGACCACGTCGATGCCTGCAAGTATGCGAAAATCTGCCTTGCCGTGCAGCAGGTCGCCCCGGCCAAGTACGAGCAATTCGATCGCTGGCTGTTCACGAACCACAAAACCACCAAGCCGCTCGCGAAGGTGAGAGAGCATGCGGCCGGGCTCGTCGGCGCGGCGGCGCTCAACAAGGCCGTCGCCAGCGAGACCGTCCAGCAGCAGCTTCAGCAGAACATTCGCGTTTACGAATTGAACACGAAGAACGGCGGCAACTCGTCCATGCCGCAGACGATCGTTGGGGATCGGGTGATTTTCGGCCCGCCGCCGTCGGACGCCGCGCTGCAATCCATCCTCAAGAAGACGCTTGGCTTGAAATAAGCCTTGCCGATTGCACGCTTGGCCAAGCGGCGTTAGCCTCCGGCGTGCGCTGGATTGCCCGCGACTTCACGTTTGATTTCCCCCGCCCGATGGTGGTGATGGGGATCGTCAACACCACTCCCGACTCGTTCGCCGACGGCGGCCAATTTCTTAATTCCGGCTCGGCGGTCGATCACGCGTTACGGCTGGCCGACGAAGGCGCAGAAATCATCGACATCGGCGGCGAATCGACCCGACCCGGCTCCGCGCCGGTTTCCGAGGAGGAGGAACTGCGCCGGGTCGTCCCGGTGATCGAGCGCTTGGCCAAGCGCAGCGAAATTGCCCTCTCGGTCGACACGCAAAAACCGGTCGTGGCCAAGGCCGCGCTCGATGCCGGGGCATCGATCGTCAATGACGTTGCGGCCAACCGCGAGTCGCCGCAGATGTGGCAGGTCGTCGCCGGGGCCGGGGCCGGTTACATCTGCATGCACATGCGAGGCACGCCGCAAACCATGCAGGCCAAGCCGCGTTACGACGACGTGGTGAGGGAGGTCGGCGGCTTTTTCAAAAAGCGCTTGGCCCGACTGGCGGAGCACGGGGTGAGTGACGCGCAGGTGGCGCTCGACCCCGGCATCGGCTTCGGGAAAACGCTCGATCATAATATAAAGTTGCTGAGCAGGCTGAATAAGTTTAGCGTTACGGAGCGTCCGCTACTGGTCGGGGTTTCCCGGAAATCGTTCATCGAGAATCTGCTCGGGACGCCGCTCGAGGACCGGCTGCCCGCCTCGCTCGCCTGCGCGGTTTGGTCAGTGGCTGAGGGAGCGAATATCGTCCGGGTGCATGACGTGGCCGAAACGGTGCAGGCCGTCCGTATGGCGGAGGCGTTGAACGAAAAAGTGTAACTGATGGACATATTGGAAAACATTTGGCAGGGCGACTTGGGTTATTGGCGCTTCGTTGCTGAGATTTCCATTTTGTCTGTTGCCATTTATTACACGCTCAAGTTTTTCCGGGGCACACGCGGCTGGCCGATGGTGGTGGCTCTCCTTGGGCTGATTGGGGCCACGCTGCTTTGTGCCGCGCTCAAGCTGACCGTCCTCTCGGCACTGTTGACCTCCCTCTTCGGCTTCTCCGCCGTGGCGGTGCTGGTGATCTTCCAACCGGAACTGCGCCGTCTGCTCGCCGGCTTGGGCAATCTGACGTTCTTCGCATCGATGCGTGAGCAGCGTGAGAATATCGAGGTCATCATACAGGCGGTTGACCGGCTCAGCGAGGCGCGCACCGGGGCGCTGATCGCCATCGAGCAGTCCACTCATTTGCAGGATATTGTCGAGTCAGGAATCATCGTCGACTGCGAAGCCTCAACGGAGATGCTAGAGACGATCTTTTTCCCAAACAACGCGATCCATGACGGGGGTGTGATCATCAACGAGGATCGCATCCTGAGTGCTGCCTGCATTTTTCCGCTGACGCGCCGGCAGGACATCAGCAAAACCATCGGCACCCGCCACCGCGCCGCGATCGGCATGAGTGAGGAATCGGACTCGCTTGTCATCGTCGTGTCCGAGGAGACCGGCTCCATCTCGACGGCGTACAAAGGGCAACTAGTTCGCGGCATCTCGCAAACCAAGCTGCGCACCACGCTCACGTCGGTGTTCGTGACGCCCATCCGCAACCGCAGCTTTGCGGGCTGGCTCCGCTCACTGAAGGCCAAGCGGGGAAGCGCCCCAGCTCAGGCCAAGGCAACCCCGCACTGACATGGGCTGGCAGGATATTTTAACTCGCAACATCGGCTGGAAAATCACTTCCTTCCTTCTGGCGTTGCTCACTTGGAAGACCATCGACACGATCCAAACAGGCAACAATCCAGACCGCTTCCAGGCCCAGACATTAAGTGCACAAGAGGTCGTTGACTCTGCCTTCGACCCGGAATCGCTCACCAAAAAACCGAATTCAACCAATCACGTCAGCATCATCAGGGCGTATGATATCCGAATACTAAAGTCACCGGATGACACAACGCAGTACATAGTCGAACCGGCACAAGTGACTGTCTCACTCGAATCGGACTCGCATCCCCTGCCGGACTTTTACGATCCGTCCGCCGTCAAAGTGGTGATCGACCCGATTAACATTCCACTGGATATCGTCGAAACCAATGTAAGCGTCATAGTGTACAAGCCGGAAAACACCACCCTCAAGAACTTCAGCCCCAAAGAGGTGAAAGTGACCCGGGTTATCGAAGTGTCAACCACCCCACCCGAAGACCCTGAACCGGCCGAGGAGGATACAGACAAGACCGAAGACGAAGACAACGGGGAATAACCCTCAAGGTTCAGCCGTTGTGTCTCGCAACAGTTTGCCGGGTAGGCGCCCCACCCACTGATCCGGCATTCGATCGTCAATCGAACCCACATCAAATCCCAGCTGGCCAACGTGGCCATCGCAAAACGTCGCTGTCGCTTTTTGCCCATGCCGGAAGTGCGCAGTTCGCTCGCGGTCGTTCACGAAGTAAAACTCCTCAAGCATCGGGTTATCCCTCGAAGCCGGCGACTGGAACGTGTTCACCTGCGCGGCATCAGCTAGAAACACCCGGGCGCTCGGCTTGGCCAATCGATCGATCCGCTCTCCCGGCCCGGCGAGTCCCCCGGCCAAGTGCAGATTGTAGCCATAGCCAAACGCCGCACCGGTGGCTTTCAACTTAAAACGCGAATCGACGTAAGCCAGACTAGGGCAGGTCTCGACCCCGCTGCCGCCGAGATACTGCTGCATCGCGCCCTTAGCCAAGTCGAACCGCCGCGCTCCCTCGCCGCCGCGCTCAAGCCAGCCAAACCAAAACAAGTCGCCGCCCCCCACCGACTCGCCGCGATAGGCAAAGGCGCGGTGTTCATTGACGCTCCAGTACATTTGCCCCGCGAGACCAAGCTGCCGAAGGTTGCCGGCGCAAACCGTGTCATGCGCCCTGCGCTTGGCCACCGACAAAACCGGTAGTAACAAACTGGTCAAAATGGCGATGATAGCGATCACGACCAGCAACTCCACCAGTGAAAACCCCACCGCAAAAGGCAGGGACGACTGTCCCAACCGTCCGCTCGGATTTGCCAAATGCCTTCGGAAGCTCATCTGCTCAGGCGGTAAAACCCGCCGCCGTCCAGCGGCTCTTCATCGATCAACCGCAAATAAAAACCATCCGACCGCACCCCGTTCCCGACCGGCTGCCAGTCGTGCAAATCAGCGGAGCGTTCGAGCAGATAATCCGCAGCGGCAAAACCAAACGTGCGCGCTCTCCATTGCCCGTCAATCAGGCGAGCACCGACGATTCGCGGCTGCGACCGGTCAACAGCGATTGCTAAATTATCCACGGTGCCGGTGGCGAACAAACTCGACTCGGTGCCTTTCGCTGTATAGCTGCTGATCGAAAACGCATCAACGGCGAAGCCCGAAAAGTCATCCTGCAATTTCACGGATTGAATTTCCTTCCACGCCTTGCTGTTCTCGAGCATGAACGTTTTCAACGTCCGATCACCCGGATCGTACTCCATCCGCACGGAGTATTTTTCCCCGGCGGCCAGCGCAGCGGGGAACGTGAACCCAGCGGCGAACTGACTCTTCCCGGAGGCGATCGCCGGCGAAACCGTCGCCCCAAAGCCGGTGTCGGGAAAGTAATTCCACTCGACAAGGTTCGGCGAATCGCTGCCCGTGCCGCGGCTGAACCCGTCGACCATCGCCGACTCGATGTCAACCAACCCCACCGCCACCTCGAACGTATACGGTTGACCGTCCAGATGGCCGGCTTTCACTTCGTCGAGCGCGATGTCAAATGTGAACGCGAACGCGTCGGCCTCCGTCAGCACCAAGCCAAGCGGACGGTGAAAACTGCTGTTCGGCTTCTGCGAATCCCACGTCACGGCCAGCACCTCGGCCTCGGCGTCCCACTCAAAAAGCGACTCGTCGCCATGCACCACCCAGCTGCTGGCCAAGGGGTCGGCCGAGAAATCCTCTGCGTGCCAAGCGAGATTGTCGGTGCGCGGCCGGACATCGCTGACGGCATCAACCTCGGCCTTGCCGGACAACACCTCGAGCCGGACAAACCGCACTTGGTCAAGCGCAACCGCTTTGCCGGCGGCATCGACGTTCCGCCGCCGGAGCCATCGTAAAGCTCGGTGAACTTGGCCAAGCCGCCGGCGGCGAAGTCGCCCTTGGCCAAGGCCGGATTCACCGGCACCCCGAAGTCGCCACTGCCGTCGGTCGGGTGGTAGGCATCGAACGCCGGCGCCCGTTTCGGGTCGAGCACGAACCAGGCATCACCATCGGCACTGACCGACACACGGGTTTCGCCGTCGGCCTGGGCAAAGAGCGTTCCGTCCGTGATGCCGCCGCCGCCGAAGTCTCCGTTGGTGATCGTAAACCCCGCGCCGCCAAAAACGAGAAAGTCGAGCCCGAACGGGTTGATCGACTCATCGCGAATCGGATTGCTGAATTTCAGCGTCACTTCGCCGCCTTCGCCGATGGAGAGGATTTGACCGAGCAGATACGGCGGACTGAACGGCGTGATCGGCCCGCCCCATTTTCCCGGCGTCTCGCGGGCCGGCGGGCCGACGATTGCGTCCTTGTTCGTGTAGCCGGCGCCGGTGCTCCAATCGGTGGCGTAGCCGGTTCCCGGGCTGTACGAGACGACCTCGGCGGCAAACTGGGTCAACCGTGCTTCACTGGCTCCCGGCAACGCGGCGAGCCCCAATGCGATGATGATAATGCGATTCATTTGTTAATCTCTATTAGTTGAGACCAACGGTTGGCGGGCATAAAAAAAGACCTTCCGCGTGGGAGGGTCTTGGGATTAAAGCTGCACCATCGTGCTGGCCTCATCCTTCTCGAGTGCGGAGAAGTTGGCCGCGCGAGCGGCCTGACGAGCATGACGGCAGAATTGACCTGACTTCGAGCTGCCGAGCAGCCCGTCACAGTGGCGCAACCGTCCCCGAGTCTCACGGGGTTCCTTCTGGAGTCATGATTGTCTGTGGGCAAATGCCCAAGTCAAAGAACGACGCCGTGATACACCAACCCCGCCGTTTGGCCAAGAGCCCAGTTTTGCTTGGCCAGCCGGGCCGGCTTCTGGTTGAATCCCCGCCCATGTCGAAACTGAGCCACTCCATCGCGGCCGCCGCCCTGCTGGCGATGTTTCAGCCCGCGAACGCTGAAATCCTGCCACCGGGCAACCGCCCTCTCCCTCCCGGGCACCACGCGCTGATCCACGCTACGGTCGTCGTGAAGCCGGGCGTCACGATCGCCGACGCCACGGTGATCATCCGCGATGGGCGAATCCTATCCGTCACCGAAAAAGGCCAAGCGCCCGACACCGCCCGTGAGTGGGACATGACCGGCCTGACGCTTTATGCCGGATTCATCGATCCATACGTCACCGAGGCCAAGCCGATCTCGACCACGATGACACAGAGCATCACCGGCACCGGCGCAACCGCCGCCGGCAAGCCGGGCTTTCTCGGCACGCCCGGCAACGAGCTTGACCCCGGTACGACCGGCCCCGGCTCCGGCTTATCCACGATGAAACCGGAGCACGATGTCACCGACTCGTTCAGCCCGAAGCCGGACGCGTACGAGGCTCTGCGCGCACAAGGTTTCACCGCTGCCGCACTCACCCCGGCCAACGGCATCATCCGAGGCCAGAGCGCCCTCATCTCGCTTGGCCAAGGTTCACCGAACCAACTCGTCATCAAGCCGCAACTTTTTCAGCATATCGTTTTCGACATGAACGCATCCAAGGCGAACGAGTTCCCCAAGTCGCTGATGGGCGTCATCTCGGCGATTCGACAGACGCTTTCCGACGCGCAACATTACATCGACATTTGGGCCTACCACCGGGCCAACGCGGACACCACCAAGCGGCCGGCTTACAACAAGTCACTCGACACACTTCAAGCCGTTTTGAAAAACGGGCAACCGGTCATCATTGAGCCAGGCAGCGTGCTCATGGTGGACAAGGCGATGCGGCTTGCCGGCGAGTTCGGCATCAAGCCGCTCATCGTCGCGACCGGCCACGAATGGCGGCGGCCCGACCTCGTAAGAACTAGCGCCACTCAATTCATCGTGCCGATAAACTTCCCCAAGGTGCCCAAGATGCCGAGCGACTCCGACTGGGAACGCGTCTCGCTCGAGCAACTCCGCGCCTGGGACTGGGCGGCGGAAAACCCAGTTTTACTGCATAAGAACGGCATCGAGATCGCCTTCACCACTCACGGGCTCAAGGACAAGAAGTCATTCCGGAAGAACTTGGCCAAGGTCATCGAACGCGGCTTGGCCAAGCGCGACGCACTCGCCGCACTCACCACCACGCCGGCCAAGCTCGCCGGCGTCGCGGACCAACTTGGCACAATTGAAACCGGCAAACTGGCCAACCTCGTCGTCGTCGAGGGCGATTACTTCGACCCCAAGGCCAAGCTCAAGGGCGTCTGGATCGAGGGCCGCTGGACAACGTTCGAGCCGGAAAAACTCACATGGATCGATAAAAAGAAAGAGGAAGACGAAGAGGAAAAAGACGACGAAAAACCGGACGATAAAAAAGAGGACAAAGCGGACGCGCGGCTCGCCCGCTCGCCGATCGGCGAACACAACGTGCTCGAGCCAGCCGCCGTGCTCATCCGGAACGCAACGCTTTGGACCAGCAGCAAACGCGGTATCCTGAAAAAACACGACCTGCTGATCGCCGACGGTAAAATCAAAAAGATTGGGCGCGACCTTCAGGCACCCGAAAACGCCCACGTGATCGACGCCAAGGGCAAACACGTCACAGCCGGCCTCATCGACGCCCACAGCCACAGCATGATTCTCGGCTCGGTCAACGAAGGCACCCTGCCCTCCTCGGCCATGGTTTCCATCGGCGACGTGGTCAACTCCGAGTCGCCGCAGATTCATCGCCAACTCGCCGGTGGACTGACGGTGGCCAACCAATTGCACGGCTCGGCCAATCCGATCGGCGGCCAAAACGCGATCATCAAGCTGCGACTTGGCCAGGGGCCGGAAGCTCTAAAATTTAAGGATGCCCCGCCGGGCATCAAGTTCGCGCTTGGCGAAAATGTGAAGCAATCCAACTGGGGCGACGACAAAAACACCCGGTTTCCACAAACCCGGATGGGCGTTCCAGTATTTCACGAAAACCGCTTCACCGCCGCGTGGCAGTACAATCGCGAGTGGCGTCGGTTCCGCGAAAAAGGCGGTTCGCCACCGAGACGCGACCTTGAGTTGGAGACGCTCGGGCAAATCATCAAGGGTGAGCGCTGGATTCACTGCCACTCGTATCGGCAGGATGAAATCCTCGCCTTCATGCGCACGATGGAGAAATTCGGCGTCCGGGTCGGCACGCTGCAACACGTCCTCGAGGGCTACAAGGTGGCTGACGAAATCGCCGCCCACGGCGCCGGTGCTTCCTGTTTCGCCGACTGGTGGGCGTACAAGTACGAGGTCATCGACGCCATCCCGTACGCCGGCAGCCTGATGCACGAGCGCGGCGTGGTGGTGTCGTTCAACTCCGACTCGTCCGACCTCGCGCGCCGCCTCAACCTTGAGGCCGCCAAGGCGGTTAAGTACGGCAAAACGAAGGAAACGGAGGCGCTCAACTTCGTCACGATCAACCCGGCGAAACAATTGCGTGTCGATCATCGGGTCGGCTCACTTGAAGTGGGCAAGGACGGCGACTTCGCGATTTGGTCGGAACACCCGCTGAGCACCCGCACGGTTTGCTTGGAAACCTGGATCGAGGGCAAGCGTTACTTCGAGCGGGGCGAAGCGCTCCAACTCGCCGAAGCCCGCGCAACGGAAAGGGAAAAACTCCTCACCAAGGCCAAGGGCGAAGCCAAGAAAGACAAGAAGAAGCATAAAGAAAAAGATGACGATTCCGACGATGCCCGGGCTGCTTTTTTCCGGCGCGCACTCGAGACCGCCCACGGCTTGGGAGTTGTGGATTGCATGGACTGCAAAATTGAAACGGAATAAGCCAACGAGGAACAAACCATGAAACGAACAAACTTTTTCACCCCGTTTTTTACAATCACGCTCGCCGCTGTGCTCGCCGCTTGGCCAAGCGCTGCTGCGGAAGGCATCCTGTTCACCAACGCCGTGGTGCACACCGTCTCCGGGCCGACACACTCGCCCGGTTTTGTGCTGGTCGACGGCAACACGATCAAAGCCGTCGGCCCGGCCGAGGAGCAACCGGCCGCCGGAGAGGCGAAGGTCGTCAACCTCAAAGGGCAACACCTGTTTCCCGGACTCATCGCGCCGACCACCGCGCTTGGCCTAATGGAAATACCGGCCGTACGCGCCACGATCGATACCAGCGAGGTCGGCACCTACACGCCGGAGGTCAAGTCGTGGCTCGCAGTGAACCCCGACTCGGAACTCATCCCGGTCGCCCGCGCCAACGGCATCACGCATTTCCTGCCGATTCCCCAAGGCGGCACTGTCACCGGGCAGTCCGGATTGATGGCCACGGACGGTTGGGGCTACGAAAACATGCTCGCACACTCGCCGGTCGCGCTCCACCTGTTTTGGCCGTCGATGAACATTAACCCCGCCGCTGACGATGCCAAGAAACAGGCCAAGAATCGCGACAAGCGACTTAAGGAAATCGACGACTTTTTCGAGGAAGCCCGCGCCTACGCCAAGTCGCAATCGGCTCCCGGGCACAAGGGCGTTCCCGCTTGGGACGCGATGATGCCGTGGGTTCGCGGCGAAAAACCGCTGATCATCCACGCCAATTCTCAAGTGCAAATCGAGTCGGCCGTCAACTGGTCAACCAAGCGCGGATGGCAGCCTGTCATCGCCGGAGGACGCGATGCGTGGCGTGTCGCCGAACTCCTCGCCAAACACAAAGTGCCGGTGATTTTCGAGCACACATTCACGCTTCCGACGCGCGACTTCGACCGGTATGACGCCCAGTTTCGTGCCGCCGGAATCATGCATAAGGCCGGCGTGAAGGTGGCCTTCAGCGAGGGCTTGGCGCGGTTCGCCGCCGCGAACGCCCGCAATCTCCCCTATTCTGCCGCGCAGTCGGTCGCACACGGACTGCCGCGCAACATCGCGCTCAAGGGCATCACGCTGCACACGGCAGAAATCCTCGGCGTGGCCAAGCGCCTCGGCTCCATCGAAGCCGGAAAGGAGGCCACCTTCTTCACCGCCAACGGCGACATCCTCGAGATTCGCACGCAGGTGAAACAGATGTGGATCGCCGGCAAAAAGGTCAACCTCGATAACCGACACAATCGCCTCTACAAAAAATATCGCAACCGCCCAAAACCAAAAAAATCGACCGAGGAAAAACACGCCGTCTCCAACAATCTGCCTGAGCATCTAGACCTCTCCAGCTTTTACAAAAAGAGCACGAGCGTAAACGGATTCCCGATCGTTTCATCGGGCAAGGTTTCGGATTATGCACTCAAGGAGGCGGCCTATCTCGTCGATAAAATGATTGGCCACCGGCAGGACATCATCGACAACATGGTCAAGCGCAACTGCCGCTTGGTCGTCATGGCGCACGACGAGTTCACCACGCAGGTGCCGGAGTACAGCAAGATGAAGCCGGCCAAGTTTTGGGATCGCCGCGCGCGCGGACTCGGTTCCTCCCGCACCGATCCGGTCGCCAGTTGCGCAGAGGAAAACCTGCTCTGCTACCCCGGCGATCCGTACAACACGGAGAACATCATGATCCACGAGTTCGCCCACGCCATCCACCTCAACGGCA